>Ga0247831_1000079_pt1 | contig 190613 bp, 185 predicted proteins | sample LaCruzMarch2015__9_FD_192406 | JGI IMG/M metagenome (GOLD analysis project Ga0247831, IMG submission 192406) | Freshwater microbial communities from meromictic Lake La Cruz, Castile-La Mancha, Spain - LaCruzMarch2015_1m | ecosystem: Environmental > Aquatic > Freshwater > Lake | place: Spain... | reverse complement strand
CCGCATGGGGCCATCGGCAACAAGCCGCCGATCGCGTTGATGAATCCGGGTGACGCAGCCAGCCCGTCACCCTGACTCGGGCCGGAAAACTCCAGCTCCGGGTGCTCCAGAGAATGGGAGCGGATCAAATCACCAAAGGACTCTCGTTATGGCTAGATGACAAACGGGGGTCACGTCACTCCCAATGCCGCTTAGGTCCTTCCGACCTACCCTGGGAGTATGGCCCCAGAGCAGCCCCGCTCAGTGTCGCTTTGAGGTGGTTAGCGGAGATCGACCCGGGACTATGTCAGAGGGCTCTCGCGATGCCGGTTGTCTGAGGGCCGCCAGGCCGGAGGGGGTCTGGGGTCAGCTGGTCGCGCAAGACCAGGTCTCGGTTAGCAATCGTCAGAGGTCCAGGGTCAGCTGAGGGTCAGGCGCCGGCGAGGACGGGGACGAGGCGGCGGGTTTTCGGCGGCCGCCCCGCATCGGAATGCCGGCCTTGCGACTGCCGTGTCTGGCGACGATGTCCCGCGCCTGAGCCCCATGGGCCGCACCCTTGCGGACCGTATGAACAGCCTCCCGCGCAGCGCGGGCGGCGGCGGCATTGTCGACCAGCGGCGGCGGATAGAGGAGGCGGCTAGCGCCCGGCCAGGCCCAGGGCTCGTGCAGGAAGGCGTCCGGTACATCTGAAAGCTCTGGCAGATGAGCCCGTACGAACCGGCCATCTGGGTCCTGATCCAGACCCTGCTTTACCGGATTATAGATCCGCATGGTGTTGATACCGGTCGTACCCGACTGCATCTGGACCTGCGACCAGTGGATGCCAGGCTCATAGTCGACGAACTTGCGCGCCAGATGCAGGCCGGTCTCCCGCCAGGGCAACCAAAGGTGATAGCTGGCAAAGGACATCAGCATGGCGCGCATGCGGAAATTGATCCAGCCATGCTGGTTCAGGGCCCGCATGCAGGCATCGACGAAGGGAAAGCCGGTGCGCCCCTCGCTCCAGGCCGCAAGACGGTCCGGATCGGCCGCCTGCGGGCGCAGGCCGTCATAGGCCGGATGCAGATTTTCGAACTCGATGCGCGGTTCGTCCTCCAGCTTCTGCATGAAGTGGCAATGCCAGTGCTGGCGGCCGATGAAGGAGTTCAGGGAGGCGCGCCAGCGGCTGGCGTCGGGATCGCCGGAGGCTCGCAGGTCGCGCACCCGGGCGGCGCTGGCCTGGGCGACCTCACGCATAGAGATCGTTCCCCAGGTCAGGTGCGGCGACAGTCGGGAACTGGCGTCGAAGGCCGTCACCGGGCTGGACATCTGGAAGCGGTAGTCGCGGCCGCGGGCGTTGAGGAAACTGTCCAGGATCGTCAGGGCGGCCGCCCGGCCGCCGGTCTGCCGATGCGGGCAGGGGTCGGGCGCCAGGCCCAGCGCGGCGGAGTCCGGCAGGTCATCCGACTGGAGGCCCTCCAGCCGCGTCAGGGCAGTTGGCGACGGGGTCAGGGTCCGGGCCATGTCCTGGTCCCAGGCCCTGGCCCAGCCATTGCGAGATTTCAGGCGGCGGATCACACCGAACTGTCGTGGTTCATGCCAGGGCAATCCCGCGCGTCTGGCCCAGGCGGCCACAGCGAGGTCGCGGGCATAGGTCCAGCCATTGCCGGTCTCTTCATGGCTCCACAGGGCGGCGATACCTCGCCGGTCGTGCAGCTGCGCCAGGACCTGGACGGCCTCGCCGGTCCGGACGAAGAGTGGCTGGCCGAGGGTTGTCAGGGCCTCGTCCAGTTCCTTGAGACTCTCGGCCGCAAAGTCCCACTGCCGGGCCGAGGTATCGGGCTGGGCCCAGAGACCAGGCTCTACGATGTAAAGGGGCAGGACAGGCCCGGCCCGGACCGCCATAGCCAGGGGCCGGTGGTCGACAACCCGCAGGTCGCGCTTGAACCAGACGACCTGTAGCGGCCCGGTCACGAGACCCCCAACTCGCCCAGGACCGCCGGGATCCTGTCCTTGAAGGCGAAGAAGCCCTTCGTGGCCAGCGGCCAGAAGGCGTCGTCCCAGTCCCGACGCACCTGGACCAGCGTGATGCCGGCCAGGGCCAACTCTGGCGCCAGCCGCGCCAAGGCCTGGGCCGTTGGCCCCACGGGGGCGAAGGCCGTCAGGATTGTGCTGACCCCTGCATTCTCCGCCGCTGTCGCCAGGTCGGACGCTGCCAGCCTGCCCACGCGGTCGACAGGGCCGCCAAAATGCCTGGCTGCCCGGGTGGCGGTATCGCTGGCGGCAGCATCAGTGAACCGCCGGCTCGCCTCACCCCAGGCCAGGGCGGGATCAGCAGCCACAATCGCGCCCTGAACCGCTGATCGGACCGGCAGCAGGGATTCCGGATGCAGGTCCTCCGGCGTGACCAGCAGCAGGAAGGGCTGGCCCAGGTCGGTCCGCGGCCGGGCTGCCAGAGGCAGTGCGTGACCCACCGGTGGTTCGGTTATGGCAACAGCGGTCTGCGCCAAGCCTTTGGGGGCAAACCGGCCCTCTGTATAGCGCTCGATATTGGAGGCGGTCGCAAGGTAGGTTTTGCCCGGCGTCTGGAGGCCAGCGACCCAGCGCCAGGACAGCGTGTTGCTGGCTGCGTCGGCATCGACCAGGTGACGAAGGAAGAAATCGGCGCCGAGGGCCCACGGCAGGCCAAGCGTGAAGATCCAGATCGAGGCGAACCACATCCTGGCGTGGTTGTGCAGATAGCCGGTCTGAACCAGCTCGCGCGCCCAGTCATCGAACCCCTCGATCCCGGTGGCGCCGCGCTCGGCGTCGGCCAGGGCTTGGCTGTCTGCAAGGTCCAGGAGGCTGCGGTCGCGTGTCTCCGTAAACCGGGTCCAGACGGAGGGGCGAAGCTCCAGCCAACCCTTCCAGTAGGTTCGCCAAAGCACCTCCTGGACGTACTTCTCGGCGGCCTCAAGCCGATGGACCGCCAGGACCGCCGCGACGATCTCCTGCTCGGTAATCAGCCGACGGTTCGTATAGGGCGACAACCGCGAGACGGCGCCCGGCTGGTCCGGCCCCGGATCAGTATTCCGCCCTATCTCGTAGGCCCGCCCCGCCCGCGGCGCAAAGCCAGCCAGTCGGTCCAGGGCTGCCTGGCGGGACGGCGGAAAGTCGGTCTCGGCTGGTCGGTCAGGGGCCTGCGTCATCGGGCAGCGGACTCGGTTCGGCGCGGGCGCCACTGGCGTAGGACATAAGGCACAAACCGGGATCGCCAATCTCCGGGCGAGGCGCAGCCCGTGGACAGAAAAACTATACCGATCTTCACGGGCAGTTTACGCGCCCGTGAAAGGGTTGGCGCCGTTAGGGACATGCACGCAATGCTTGGTTTTGATCGTGAATTCGACCTGACGGGGGCCGAGAGCCGCGCTCAGGCGAGAACCCGTTTGATTGTGGCAGTCGTCGTGTTCCTTACCGGGCTCACGGCAATAGACTGGCGGATCATGGTGGTTTGGGCCGCTGTTTTTGCGCTCGGTGACTCGCTGCTTTGGGTTTCCACCTCTCCCAAAAATCAGGAGCGTACCCCTCTATCATTTCGCATTCTACGCCTGACAGCGACGGCCATTTCCACTTTCGCTTGGGTGGGAGCAGGTGTCCTGTGGTGGTTTTCGGATGGCGGAGTAGGCAAAGCCGCCGGAACCGCGTTGTTCGCCGGCGTGCTTATCTACGTCGTCCGTGGATGCCATAAGTCTTTGATACATATGCTCGTAACCGGGTTGCCGCCCGCCGTTACATTGCTCGCCCTTCCACTTCTGGAGCAAACTTGGCGAGATAGAATTGGCCTATTTTTCTGCACGGCATTTCTGGTCGCCTACGCCCTGAGTTCGGCCATCAACGCTTTCAGGTCCCACTCGAAGCTGCGCGCTACCACCGCAGAGCTGATGCTAAAGCAGAATGAAGCCGAGGCGGCGAGTATCGCGAAAAGCGAGTTTCTTGCAAATATGAGCCATGAGATCAGGACGCCCTTGAATGGGGTTTTGGCTATGGCCCAGGTTTTGGCAGATGCGTCCCTTCCGCCACGAGAAAAGGAAGCCGCTAACCTCATTTGTACCTCTGGTCAGACCCTGGAACGGTTGCTTTCTGATATTCTCGATTTGGCTAAGATAGAGTCAGGCCAGATGGAGGTTCAGCTTTCCGGCTTTAGCGTCGGCGACCTGTTGCGAAGCGTCGCGGGCCTGGGCCAGATGATCGCCGAAGGCAAAGGCGTCGAACTCAATGTGGTGATCGACGCTCAAGCGGATTGTCACGTCTCGGGTGACGAGGTTCGCATCCGGCAAGTCATGACAAACCTGGTGTCAAACGCGATCAAGTTCACGCCGAACGGATCGGTGACTTTGACGCTCTGCCGGACATCTACGGGTGCGTTTCGCTTCTCGGTCCAGGACACCGGCGTCGGCTTTAGCGCCGAAGACAAAGCCCGCATTTTCGAGCGCTTCCAGCAGGCAGACGGGACCATCACGCGCAGATTTGGCGGGACCGGCCTCGGGCTATCCATCTCTCGACATCTCGTAGAATTGATGGGGGGCGTTCTTGAATGTGAGAGCGCAGTTGGGGTGGGGTCTACGTTCTGGTTTGAGCTCGAACTCGAGGAAGTCGAGGCTGACCAACCTGAGTGTAAACAGAAGGCCGACATCGGTCCTCCGCCGTCGACCCGTCTCCTCGTTGTCGATGATCATCCTACGAACCTGAAGGTTGTCGAGATCATCCTTGCAGGCGCTGGGATCGCCGTCACGACGGCGACTAACGGTGAAGAGGCTTTGTCCCGTTGGGCAGAGGCACGCTTCGATTTGATTTTGATGGACATGCAGATGCCGGTCATGGATGGCGTGACCGCTGTGCGGACCTTGCGAGCCCGCGAGGAGGCCTTGGGCCTACCAAGAACGCCGATCATAATGTTGACCGCAAACGCTTCGCCTGAACACGTGCGAGCCGGAGCGGCGGCAGGAGCCGATGGTCACCTGACTAAACCTATCAGTCCGTCTTCCCTGATTTCGTCGATCGATGCTGCTTTGGATGCCGCCGATGGGCCGGAGGAAGAAAGTGTTTTCCACGCCGCGTGACGGCGCTTTCAACGCAAGTTCGACAAGTCGCCCCCCCAAGGCGCCTCGGGCCGATCAATCTGTTTCGAAACGCTGATGCGAGTTTCGATGATGGGGCATGATGGGCGCGTCTGAAATGGTCGCTGGTCGTCCGCCACGGGTCGAACTTCCTGACTGCTGTCGCTCCGGATAGAGGATCTTCCAGCGCATGGCCCCAGAGCCGACCTGCTCAATGTCAGCGAAGGTTGGGAAGCAGACGCCGGCGTCACTGCCCTCGACTGACTGACAATCTGTAGACCAGGTCCGATGATTTCGAACGCGCACTATCGCTGCTGCCAGGAAACGCAGTCAGCCCTTAGGTTGGGCGCGATTGTCATTCATTCTGGAAGTGCGCGCCGCCGGCCCTTTGGGACATGGCCGATACCATCACTGAAAACGGTTCGCGAAGCGCTGGATCGAGGGACGAAAGACCAAAAAGGCACGGTAGAGCGCCTCAAGCGTCCCCAGCACTAATGGCGATCGCGCTGCCAAGCCGAGGGGGCGAAGGAGCGGAATAGCGCGCCACATCGCGGCAAAGGCGGCTGCACCGGAAAAGAGTTTACCCTCTTCGCTCGCATGGAAACGCGCCAGCAAGTCTGCCCGGTCGATCGGGCAGGTGATGGGGGCAGCGGCGGCGAGGTCCAGCCAGTCGATTCGACCGTGAACGTCCAGCTTGCGCATCAGAGCGATTTCTCGGCGGCAAAGCGGGCAGTTGCCGTCATACCAGACAATCAGATTGGCCATGCTGCAGAACTAGTTCGGTTGGGAGCTTTGTCACCAACGAACCTGTCCGGAAGAAACGGCGCTGCCAGTCCGGAAAGGGACCTTGATCCCGACATCACGAAGCAGCCCGCCTGACCGTCTGCAAAGGTTGGAAAGCAGACATCAGGAAGTAGGCTGGACGTTCGCTGGCATTCGTTACAGGAGAGAACTTCGCTCGGCCCGGAGCGGCTGGCTCGCTGTTTCGCGGGGCCCACTCAGCTCGTAGATTTTCGCGAGCAAGGCGGCGGCGTCGATCGGTTTCGATATGTGAGCGTCAGCGCCAGCCTGCAGTGATTCAGCCACCTGGTGCGTCATGGCGTTGGCTGAAAGCACGATGATTGGGATGGGCGCGTCGCCGCGACGTCGCTCCAGGTCGCGGATGTTCCGGGTCGCCGACAAGCCGTCAAGCACCGGCATCTGCAAGTCCATCAGGATGAGATCGAACTGCTGGCACGCAAAGGCATCGCAGGCCTGCTGACCATCCTCGGCATAGGTCACATCCGCGCCTATCAGCTCCAGGATCATCCCGACGATCTTGCGATTGTTGGCGTTATCTTCAGCTACGAGAATGCGTCCCACCCAAGGCTCGACAATTGCGCCATCCTCAGCGGTCTCTGAAGCTATCTCGACCGTCGCCGCCTCGAAACGGAACTCGAACTCGGAGCCCTCTCCGAGGCTCGAGCGACATGTGAGGTCTCCGCCCATCTGCCTGGCGAGGGAGCGTGAGATCGCGAGCCCCAGTCCGGTTCCGCCGAACTGCCGCGTGATCGAGCTGTCCGCCTGCTCGAAGCGCCCGAACATGCGGTCGGCCGCTTCGGGTGAGAAGCCGCGTCCGGTGTCCCTCACAAGGATGTTCACGCCCGAGCGATCGCCGCGAGTTTGGACCTCTACTCTGACTGAAACGCCGCCCGTTTCCGTGAACTTGACGGCGTTGGACAGGAGGTTGGTGACGACCTGACGGACCCGGCCGCTGTCACCCTCGAACCAGGCGCGATCACGTTCGATATGCTGGGCTTCGAAGCGCAGGCCTTTGGCGTCCGCCTCAGCGGCGAAGAGATCGAAAATCGAGGTCAGGTTGTCGGTGAGGTTGAAGGGTTGAACTTCAAGAGTGAGCTTGCCAGCCTCGATCTTACTGATGTCGAGAATATCACCCAGCAGGCGTTCCAGAGATCGGCCCGACTCCAGGATCAGAGAGACCATCTCGCGCTGCCGGGGCTGGAGGTCGGTTCGGCTCAAGAGGTCAGCCACCGTGACCACCCCGTTCAGGGGAGTGCGGACTTCGTGGCTCATGTTCGCGAGAAATTTGGACTTGGTCTCGTTGGCTACAACCGCTGCATGGCGCTCTATCTCGGACCGCTGGATCTCCTCCGCCAACCGTTGCCGTTGGCTAGCCGCGAGAGTTTGGGAAACCAGCAACCCGAGCTTCAAGACCAGCGCCAAGTCGGAGGAGGAATAGACCCCACGCTCATGCGCACATAGGATCAACAGGCCTTGCCCTTGGGTCGCCCTGATAGGTGCATAAATCGCACCGCCGGACTCGGGCGTAATGCCCTGGCAAGACACCCATTCCGGTACGCGGGAGTTGTCGGGGACCACTGCCGCCCCGCCGGCGGCGACGCGGCGAAAGAAGGCGCCCATGGGCCAGGTTGCACCACGGGCGCCCGGGCAGGTCGACGCGACGCAGGTAAAGAGGTCGTCGCTTGGCTCAAGCACGTAGGCTTGGTCGAACGGCAGCGCAGAACTCAGGAGTTCGAAAGTTCGCTCGAGAAGGACATCCGGCTCGTAGTCGACCGATAGCGCCTGGATTCCATTGAGCACCAGCGCGTGTTCGCGCAGCCGCTGGCTCTCGGCCGCCAATAGCCGTCGTGAGGACGCCAAGGCCTCCCTGAGTTGTTCGATCTCCTGCTTCATCCGCCGAACATCAGGCCGGAGACCATCAGGTTCCCGTGTCGATTGGAGTTGTCGACGATGGCGCCCTGCTCGCCGAAGGTGAAGGCCCCCAGGAACGGAGCGCCATGCATCGCCTGGCTCACATGCTGGGCGACCTCGTCCATCCGGTCGCGTACGTGCAGCATGCAGCCGCCGCAATAGATGACCAAGCCGCCTCTGGTCTCATTGCGAGCCCATCCGCCTGCGGCACATGCATCGTCGACCACCACGGCCGCGCGATCCACCAGGGATTCGGGCGAGCCTCGCATCAGAATGACCTGGTCGCCTTCTTCGATGTCAGTAAACAGCGACAGTTCGCCGGCCGGGCCGATCATCGCCGGATGCGACAGCACGAACATGGGGACGCCGTCGACCTCGCCGGCGAGCCTGCCAAGCGGCGTCGGGGTACTCTGGGCCAGGATCATGCCGGTCTGCGAGGCGGGCACGTCGCCGTTCGTCCAGCCGCTGTATACCTCCGAGGCCGAAAGCCCATCGATCTCCAAGACCTGTCGACCGTCCGCCCGCGTCACCGTGCCCGAGCGTTCTGTCGGCGCGTATCCGCTCTCAAAGGCCGCGCCATGAGTGATCGTTGGGAACCACACTGCGACGACGACATGGTCGGTCAGGACCCCCTCGGTCGAAAACTCGCGCCACTTGCCTGCGATCTGCTCGTCTGCCGAACTGCCGCCTATGATCGGCGTGTGCCGGCCAATGACCGACTGGATGCCGGCCAGTACGGCTTCTTCGCGTCCCGGAGGCTGGCAGCACCAGACAATTACCGGGCTTTCAAAATCGCGACCGGAAGCCGCGAGCGCCTCCTGGATGGCGAGCGCACCCCCCAAGAAGGGGTCATCGGCCAGGGCGGCGGAGCCGACGCCGTAAGCGCCGCCAGGATCGCTAACCCCCAGCACGCCCATTGCCCCGGCCTCGCCGGAGTGGAATCCCGCCTCGGTCATCACGCCACCGCAGGAGGTGCTGCCGAGGATGGGCGTTCCCGGACTTGCTGCACGGACCGATGCTATCAGTGCGTCCGTCGCGTGGTTTTCCGTTGCGTAGATTAGCAGGAGGTCGGGCGCTGCTCCCAACTTCTCGATCACTGCCGCCACTGACGTGCTGGCGGCATCGGTGCTGTCTTCAAGCAAGCTGTAGGCCGACGCGAGACGCATGTTGATATGAAACTCGATCCCCAATGACCCCGGATGCAACCATGGGACTTGTTAAAAAATCTTCTTTGGTCATGAATCACGGGTATGCCGCGGGGACCGATCCTATGCGGCGTTAGCCGCCGCAAGCGGACTCGTTTAATGTCCGCAATGTCGTTTCCAGCCCTTGGGTTCGGGCCAGCAAGCGGACGCAGGGAACCGCAGTTATGAGTCACTACAGGCTTTGCTGAACGGCGGCTGTCCGTTCCTTCTGGAGGCGCACCCAGCTTGGACCCACACGGGGCCCACCGTTACGGCCTTTCAGCCGCTCGCCTGTCGATGTCCTGGTGGAAAAGTGGTGCCGCTTAGGTGACTCGAACACCTGACCCCCGCATTACGAATGCGGTGCTCTACCGGCTGAGCTAAAGCGGCCCTTGAGAAAGGCTTCCCGGAAGGGAGGCCTATTTAGCGGGGCGGGTCGCACTTGCCAAGCGCCGACGTCGCGGGGTCGGCGGACGGGGCGCCGGATCGTCGGCCGGCGGTCGCGGGCCATCCGGCACGCCGGGGTCGTCGGGGATCGGCATTACGGCCGTATCGCCCTCGGCGGCGCGGACGAAAGGCGTCGATTCAATGTAGGCGGCGGGCAGTTCGGGCAGATCGCTGAGGCCCCGTTCGCGGCGCTCCAGGCGCGGGTGGATCAGGTCGCCGGTCTCGCCGTAGGTGGCCACCAGTCGGGTCCAGTCCTCCGGCCGATAGGCGAAGGCGCGCCCCTCGGGATCGAGGTCGGACCAGTCCGGTTCCTGCGGCGCGGCGCCGCCCCGGGCGATCCAGGCGCGGGCCTCGTCAACCGCGCCGGCGGCGTTGGCGGCCCGGGCCTGCAGCCCGGCAAGCCGCTGGGTCAGGGGCTCTGCCTCGAGCGTGCGGGCGGCCTCGCGCGCGACGCTGACCTCGCCGGCGATCAGGGCCTGTTCGACCTTGAGGATGCGGCTCTCACGCGCGTCGGCGTTGAGGGCCACCAGGCTCGCCAGGCGTTTGGCCCGCTCCCGCGGGGTCTCGTCGGTGCGCAGATCGCGATAGGCCAGCCACAGCGCCGGGTGAGGCCGCCCCTTCCAGGCGCCCTCGATCAGGCCGGCCGCCTTTCCGACCTTGCCGTCGGCGGCCAGCAGCCGGGCGGCCATGACCACGCCGGGGGCGAAGTCCGGCTTCAGCTTCGCCGCCTGCACCGCGAAATCCAGCGCCTGGGCGCGGAGCCGCTCCTGCGGATCGACCTCGAAGCTGGCGGCCGAGGCGGCCAGCAGGGCGGCGCGCGTGCGGTCGGCGACCACCGGCGAGACGACCTTGCGTTCCTGCGCGCCGGTGACGAGATCCAGCGCCGCGGCCCAGTCCCCGGCCTCCAGCCGCGCCTCGAGCAGGGCGCGCCAGGCCCAGCGGGCGGTCTTGGCCAGGCCATAGGCGCTCTGGGCGTGACGAATCGCGCCGGCGCGGTCGCCCTCGGTCTGGGCCGTCTGCATCAGGCCTTTCAGGCCGGCCAGCCGCATGTCCGGAAAGCCCAGCATGGCCGAGTAGGCGGCCTTGGCGGCAGGCAGGTCACCAGCGGCCTCGGCCGCCTGGGCGGCGAGCACGCGGACCAGCGCCGGGGCGTCGTCGGCCAGTTCGGCGGACTTCTGCGCCAGGCGTCGCGCTTCCGACCCGTCGCCGGCGGCGGCGGCGAGGAAGCCGCGGGCCAGCGCCTCCTGCCCCTGCTTGCGCCGCGACTCGGCGCGGGCCCGGCCGGCGCGCTGCGGCGCCTCGAGGATCCACTTCAGGACGTTCCAGAAGATCGTCGCCAGCAGCGACACGACCAGCACCATCAGGGCGGCGGCCGCGGCGGTCATGTCGACCTGCCAGCCGAACCACAGCAGCCGGGCGGAGCCGGCGTCGCCGCCGATCGCCAGGGTCGCGACAGCGAAGGCCGCGACGAGGAAGAGGACCGTGGCGACCCGGATCATGGCTGCTCCCGGGTGACGTCCATCAGATCGCTGATGGCTCGGGAGCGGATCGCCGCCACCTGGCGGTCCACGGCCACGCGCTGCAGCGCGCGGGACTGCCAGGGCGTCATGGCCTGTGCGGCCTTCGGCGGCAGGCCGCGCAGCAGGGTCAGGGCGCCGGCGACATCGCCCTCGGCGAGGGCGGCGTCGGCGCGGGCGAGGACCGCGTCGGGGGCGTCGCCGGCGGTCGATCCGACCTGCCGGATGACGACGATCGAGGACAGGGCGTGCCGCAGCCGGGCCAGGAAGCCGCCGGTCTCGCCGGGATCACGGGCGGCGATGGAGGCCTTCTCGGCGGCGGTGTCGAACTCGGCGGCAAGCGCCGCCCGGCTGGGCGCCCCGCCTTCGGCATAGGGCTTGAGGGCGCGAACCTCGGCCGACAGCGGCATCAGCCGCTCCAGGGCCGCCAGTTCGGCGTCGAACGGGCCGGAGCCTTGCGTGGCCTCGGCTAGCGAAGCGGCGGCCAGGGCGGCGGCGGCGGCGTTGACGGTGCGGGTCTGGCCCGCCTCCAGCGCGGCGACCCGGTCCTGAAGGGCGGTGATCTGGGCCGACGGCTCGGGCGAAGCGAGCGGGGTCGGCTGCGGCGGGGCGGCGGGGCGGCTGAGGCCCAGATCCGGCAACGTCAGGACCGGCTGGACGCCCGTCGGCGGCGTCGCCGGCGCGGCGCCCGACAGTCTGGGCCAAAGGCGCGCGCCGGCGACGCCGACGGCGAACACCACCACGACCAGCGCCAGGACCGCCCAGAAGGCGACGCCGAAGGCGCGGCGGCGGCCATAGCGGGCCGGGTCGGTCGGCGGGGTCAGCTCGGCGGGATCCGGCGCGGTAGTCATGGCCTGTGTTTCACAGCCCCCTTTGGCGGTGGTCGAACGATTTCGGATCGCCCTCTGGCGATCAGATTAAGCAGCGCCGCCTCGATCGGAAACGGGGCTCTGACGACTTCACGAACTTTCGCGCGCGCCAGGGGGCGGGCGACCGCCGGAGACTGGCACAAAATCCGGAGATGGGCGGCGTCCCGCTTGCGCAGGGCCAGACCCAGGGCCTTCGCGGCCCGGGGCGACTGGACCAGCACCACGTCGATGTCGGCCAGGCCATCGAGGAAGGCCGGATCAGGGGCGACCTCGACCGAGTCGTACAGGGTGAGGCTCCGCGCCAGGATCCCGGCGGCGGTGAGGTCGCCGACCAGGTCCCCGGCGGGCTCGGCCGCGCCGGGGTGGAGCACGGCGCCGTCGCCAAGCTCCAGCTTGCGGGCGGCGATGCGCTGGGCCAGCGCGGCCACATCGCCGTCAGCGGACAGAACCTGGCGAAAGCCCGCCGCCTTGACCGCCGCGGCGGTGCCCGCCCCCACGGCGAAGACCTTCAGGTTCCGCGAGGGCTCGGCGGCGGCGAAGGCGCGGACGCCGTTGGCGCTGGTGAAGGCCAGGGCGACGACGCCCCGCAGGTCGACCTGCGGAGCCTCGACCGGGTCGATCCGCATCAGCGGCGCCACGACCGGCATGTGGCCCAGGGCCGCCACGCGCTCAGCCGTCGCCGAGGCGCCCGGCTCGGCGCGCGTGATCCAGACCCTTTGAGCCCCCGAAGACATGGCGCGCACCCTGCTACCGGCGACTGCCGGGATCAATCCTTGAGGACGATGGCGTCGCCGCCGACGGCCTGGACATCCTCGCCGACCGCCAGCCCCAGCCCGTAGGCCTCGGCTTCCGGATCGACATCGAGGCTCGTGGAACCCTCTCGCCGGAAACGCTGCCGGCCGTCGGGACTCAGGGCTTCCACGATGAGCAGCAGCCGCCCGTTCTCCAGCCGCGCATGGGCCCCGACCGGCGTGCGGCAGGAGCCTTCGAGCGCCGTCAGCGCGCCGCGCTCCGCCGCCACCGCCACAGTGGTCGCGGCGCAACGCAACGCGACGGCCCAGGACGCGTCACGATCCTCCGCGCGGGTCTGGATCGCCAGGGCGCCCTGGCCAGGGGCGGGTGGAAACGTGATCGGGTCGAGGTAGCTCTTCACGACGCCGCTCAGCCCCAGACGGTTGAGGCCCGAGGCGGCCAGCAGGATGGCGTCGGCCTCGCCGGCCTCCAGCTTGGCCAGCCGGGTATCGACATTGCCCCGCAGCAGCACGACCTCGAGGTCGGGCCGCCCGTTCAGCGCCTGGGCCTGGCGCCGCAGCGAGGCGGTGCCCAGCCGCGCGCCCCGGGGCAGGTCCGCCAGCGAGTCGTGCTTCAGCGAGACAAAGGCGTCGCGGGGGTCCTCGCGCTCGGGGATGGCGGCGATGCACAGGCCGGGCGGCTGGTCGGCCGGCACATCCTTCATCGAGTGGACGGCGGCGTCGACCCGACCGTCAAGCAGGGCCTCCTCGATCTCCTTGGTGAACAGCGCCTTGCCGCCCACTTCCAGCAGGCGGCGATCCTGGATGCGGTCGCCGGTGGTCGTGATCACCACCAGCACAGCATAGGCCGCGATTTCCTCGGCGGAGGCCCCGGGCGGCGCGCCGAGCGCGGCGGCGATGCGGTCGCGCATCATGCCGCTCTGCGTCAGGGCGAGCTTCGAACCGCGGGTTCCGATCCGGATGGGTTGTTGCGGGGGCACGGCGGGGACGTTACCTTGGGGGAGAAACCGGACCCGCTGCTACAGGAGGGGTCTCCGAGCCGCAACCTGCATGACAACCCTGACCGTTCTGGGCATCGAAACCAGCTGTGACGAAACCGCCGCCGCCGTTGTGCGGCGGCGCGACGACGGCCGGGTCGAGGTGCTGTCCAGTGTGATCAACAGCCAGATCGCAGACCACGCACCCTATGGCGGCGTGGTGCCGGAGATCGCGGCCCGGGCGCATGTGGAATCCATCGACGGCATCGTCGCGCGGGCCCTGACCGACGCCGGCGTTGTCTGGGACGACATCACCGGGGTCGGGGCGACAGCGGGTCCGGGCCTCGTCGGCGGGGTGATGGTGGGCCTGAGCTTCGGCAAGGCCGTCGCCCTGGCCCGCGACCTGCCGCTGGTGGCGGTGAACCATCTGGAAGGCCACGCGGTCTCGGCCCGGCTGGGCGCGGACATTCCCTACCCCTTCCTGCTGCTGCTGGTCAGCGGCGGGCATTGTCAGTTGCTCGACGTCGCCGGGATCGGCGCCTGCCGGCGTCTCGGCTCGACCATCGATGACGCAGCCGGCGAGGCCTTCGACAAGATCGCCAAGAGCCTGGGCCTGCCCTATCCCGGCGGGCCGGAGCTGGAGAAGCTGGCGGTCGGCGGCGACGTCGAGCGCTTCCCGCTGCCCCGCGCCCTGCTGGGCCGCAAGGATTACGACTTCTCCTTCTCGGGCCTGAAGACCGCCGCGGCGCGCGCCGCCGTCGGCCTGACCAGCGATATCGACCGGCGCGACCTGGCCGCCAGCGTCCAGTTCGCCATCGCGCGGCAGCTGGCCGAGCGCACCGACATGGCCATGGCCGACTACCGCGAGCGCCACCAGGGCCGGGACCTGCGCTTTGTCGTGGCCGGCGGCGTCGCGGCCAACGGGGCGGTGCGCGACCGGCTGGAGACGCTGTGCGGCAAGTACGGCTTTTCCTTCCACGCACCGCCTCTCAGATACTGCACCGACAACGCCGCCATGATCGCGCTGGCGGCGGCCGAGCGGCTGGCGCTGGGCCTGACCGACGGGCTTGACGCCACGGCGCGGCCCCGCTGGCCGCTGGACCAGGCAGCGGCGAGCGCCAACCCCACCCACGTTCCAGGCCGCAAGGGCGCCAAGGCATGAGTGATCTCAATTACGCGGGCGTCATCGGCGGCGGCGCCTGGGGTACGGCCCTGGCCCAGGTCTGCGCCCGCGCCGGCCTCACGGTCACGCTGCAGGCCCGCGAACTCGAGGTGGTCGAGGCGATCAACGCCCGCAACGAGAACCCCATTTTCCTGCCCGGCGTGGCGCTGGACCCGGTGATCGACGCCACCACCGAGCTGGCCGATCTTTCGCCCTGCGACTTCATCCTGGCGGTGGCCCCGGCCCAGCACCTGCGCTCGACCCTGGCGGCCCTGGCGCCGCATGTGCGTGAGGGCCTGCCGATCCTGCTCTGCGCCAAGGGCGTGGAACAGGGCACGCTGTGCCTGATGACAGAGGTTCTGGCCCAGGCCATCCCGGACGCGGCGCCGGCCGTGCTGTCGGGGCCCAGCTTCGCCGGCGAAGTCGCCCGCGGCCTGCCGACCGCCGTCACCCTGGCCTGTCCGGACGAAGACCTGGGCCGGGCGCTGGCCGAGGCGATCGCCACCCCGACCTTCCGGCCCTATCTGGCCCCCGACATGATCGGCGCCGAGGCCGGCGGGGCGATCAAGAACGTGCTGGCCATCGCCTGCGGCATCGTCGAGGGCAAGGGGCTGGGCCGCTCCGCCCACGCCGCCCTGATCACGCGTGGCTTCGCCGAGATGACCCGCGTGGCCGAGGCGCTGGGCGGCCAGGCCGAGACCGTCGCCGGCCTGTGCGGCCTTGGGGATCTGGTCCTGACCTGTTCCAGCCCGCAGTCGCGCAACATGAGCGTCGGCCTGGCGCTCGGCGGCGGCCAGACGATCGAGCAGGCGCTGGCCGGCAAGCTGACCGTCGCCGAGGGCGTCGCCTCGGCGCCGGCCGTGCGGGCCCTGGCCCGGCGGCTGGGCGTCGAGACGCCGATCTGCGAGGCTGTCGCCGCCATCCTGGCCGGTGAGGTGGGGGTGGATGAGGCGATCCTGGGCTTGCTGTCGCGGCCGCTGAAATCAGAGAGATAGGAGTTCCGATGCCGCTCTTCATCATCCAGTGGAAGGACAGGGCCGACGAGGGCCCCGCCCTCCGCGCCGCCACCCGCCAGGCCCACCTGGACTGGATCGCCACCCGCCCCGGCGTGGTCAAGCTGGGCGGGCCCTTCCTGCACGCCGACGAAACGATGGCCGGTTCGCTGATGATCATCGAGGCCGATAGCCTCGAAGCGGCCGAGGCCTTCCACGCCCAGGACCCCTACACCCGGGCCGGGCTGTTCGAGCGCTCGAGCGTCGAGCCCTGGCGGGTGACCATCGGAGCGCTGGGCTGACCGCCGATCCCGCCAGACCGGCGCCCGGGACACGGCTCTGCGCCCTGGCCGAGATCCCCGATCCCGGCGCGAAGGGGTTCGTGTTTCGCGAGGGCGATCGCCTGTTCTCCGGCTTCGTGGTCCGCCGGGGCGAGGCGGTGTTCGGCTATGTCGACAGCTGTCCCCATGCCGGCTCGCCGCTGGCCAATCCGCTGGGACGCTTCCTGACCCGCGAGGGCGACCTGATCCTCTGCGCCGCCCACGGGGCGCTGTTCCGGATCGAGGACGGCGTGGCGACGAGCGGGCCCTGCGCGGGGGACAGGCTGACCGTGTGGGATGTAGGTGTTGCAGATGGGGTGGTGGCGACGGCCTAGCGGCCCTGCGTCCTTCGCGACGCCGCTGCGCGGCTCCTCAGGATGACGAAGGCGAGTGGGTTGCAACAAAGTTCGTCATGGTGAGGAGCGAGCTCTCGGGCGAGCGTCGCGAACCACGCAAGACCTCAGCCCGGCGCAACCTCCGCCCCGAACGCCGCCACGTCCTCGACCAGAGCCTTCGCCGCCATGGCCACCAGCTCGCCGCCCTTTTCGGGCGTGGCCAGTGCGGGGTCGGAGCCCATGCGGCCGTCGGGGTGGCGGGCGCGGAAGTCGAGGGCCTCGCGGATCGGGCCGCTGGGCGCGATCTTCGGCTCGTAGGCGGCGGACTTGATGGCGTCCGGGTAGGCCCACTGGGTCACCGCGATCTCCGACGGCGTGGCGTGGCTGCCGTGGCCGGTCGGGAATTGCCGGTTGGCCAGGGCGTTGACGCCGGAGAGGTCCCACCAGTTCTTCAGCTTGCAGGCAAAGCCCCGCGGGCGGCCGGCGAAGCTGGCCTCGGCGTAGAGCTCGCTGAAGGCCGCCTCGATGCTGTGGACGTTACCGCCGTGGCCGTTGAGGAAATAGATCTTCTCAAAGCCGTGCCCGGCCAGCGAGCGGCACCAGTCGCCGATGGCCGCCATGAAGGTCGAGGGCTTCAGGCTGATCGTGCCCGGAAAGCCGAGATGGTGCTGGGCCATGCCGATGTTGAAGGTCGGGGCGACCAGCAGGTCCGGGCTGGCCTTCTGCGCCTCGTGGGCGATGATCTCCGGGCACATCCAGTCGGTGCCGAGCAGGCCGGTCGGGCCGTGCTGCTCGTTGGAGCCGATCGGCAAGACCACCGTCTTCGAACGCTGAAGGAAGGCCTCGATCTCGGGCCAGGTGGATTTGGCGAGCAGCATGGCTGGGCTCCACGGAACGGGTCAGCCCGTTTCTACCGGAAACCCGGCTTGGCGCCATGCCTGCAGGCGGATGGCGATTCCGACGGCCATGGTCGATGCGCCCGCCGCCTCGACGCCCCCGGCGGTATCCGCCGGGAACGCCGGGGTCGCCAAAGGGTCTAGAAGCGGTAGTTCAGGCCGAAGCGGACCGACCGGATCTCCATCTCGTCGTCGATCTCGAACGCGGAGAACGGCGAATTCGTGTTTCCGAAGTCCATGTGATCGACTTCGATCCTGCCGGTGAGATGGTCATTGAACGGGTGCTCGACACCCGCGCCGACGACCCAACCCGTCCGGGTGTCCTCCTGGCTCTGATAGGTGCCGCCGCCGCCGGTGAAGTGGCCGACCGTCGTTTTCGCGTACGCCCATCCAGCCTTGGCGTAGACGAGCGTGTTGTTGAAGAGGACGCCGCCGCGCGGGGTGATGGTTGCTGTCCAGTCGACAGACCGGGTGAACTCGGGCCGGACACCCGGAACACCGCCGACGATGACCTGGTCGCTGGCTTCCGAAATATCCGTGGAGACCAGGCTGCCTTCGATGCCGAAGACATACCTGCCGGCCTGGAAATTGTAGCCGGCCTGACCGCCTGCGCTGGTGGTCTCGCTCTCGAGGTTGAGCACGCGGCAGGGGTCACAGGAACCGGTCGTCGCTTCATACCTGCCGGTCATTTCCGAGGAAGCAATCTGAACACCGACATAGGGACCTTCCCAAGTCGCCGCCTCTTCGGCTGAAGTCGCGGACGCCACACCGAAGGCCGATCCGAGAACGACAGCACTCGCAAGAGCCGCCCGGCTAGTATGACGAAAAATATTCGTGAGGACCATGTTTCAACTCCTGCCAGCTTGGATGCGGATAATTCCGAACGGCTAGCTTCACCGTTGTATAAAGGCGCCTCGCAAGCGACGTTGATGCAAGTCAATCGGTTCTCTTGATCTTCCAAACTTGTTCAGTCCGGACCGGATCGTCGCCGATGCGCTCGGCGGGGGACGACGCCGGCGCGGGCCCTGCGGCGCACGACGCCCGTGGTCGGCTGACGGCGCCCGCCGGCGTCTGTCCTTCCTGATGGCCGATCCGATCCTGTCGCAGGGCGCCGTGACCGCGGGGCCGCACAAGCCCGTTGCCAGCCCTCGCGTCATCCGCCTAACTCCGGACCAACAAGACCAAGGGAGCGTGGCGTGAGCGAAGAGCAGGTGTTTCAGGTTCCGCAGGCGTGGGCCGAGCGCGCCCACATGGACGCCGCCGGCTATGACGCCGCCTGGACGCGGGTGCAGGCCGACCCGGAGGGCTTCTGGAGCGAGGTCGCCGGGCGGCTGGACTGGATCAAGGCGCCGACGAAGATCAAGGACGTCTCCTTCAACAGGGACGACTTCCATATCCGCTGGTTCGAGGACGGGGTCCTCAACGTCTCGGCCAACTGCCTTGATCGCCACCTGCCGGCCCGGGCCGACGAGGTGGCCTTCATCTGGGAGGGCGATGATCCATCGCTGAGCAAGACCATCACCTATCGCGAGGCGCACGAGGAAGTGTGCCGGATGGCCAATGTCCTCAAGGCGCAGGGCGTGGCCAAGGGCGACCGGGTGACCATCTACCTGCCGATGATCCCGGAGGCAGCCTACGCCATGCTGGCCTGCGCCCGCATCGGGGCGGTGCATTCGGTGGTGTTTGGCGGCTTCTCGCCCGACAGCCTGGCCGGCCGGATCCTCGACTGCGACAGCCGCGTGGTGATCACCGCCGACGAGGGCCTGCGCGGCGGCAAGACCGTGCCGCTGAAGATGAACGTCGATCTGGCCCTGACCCAGTGTCCGGACGTGACGACAGTGCTGGTCGTCAAGCGCACGGGCGCGCACTGGCTAACCCACAACGGCCGGGACATCGCCTATGAGCCGGAGCGTGAGGCCGCCTCGCCGGTCTGCCCGCCGGAACCGATGAACGCCGAGGACCCGCTGTTCATCCTCTACACCTCCGGCTCGACGGGAAAGCCCAAGGGCGTGCTGCACACCACCGGCGGCTACCTGACCTGGGCGGCCTGGACGCACGAACTGGTCTTCGACTACCGCCCGGGCGAGATCTACTGGTGCACCGCCGACGTGGGCTGGGTGACCGGTCACAGCTACATCGTCTACGGCCCGCTCGCCAACGCGGCGACCAGCGTCATCTTCGAGGGCGTGCCCAACTACCCGACCTCCAGCCGCTTCTGGGAGGTGATCGACAAGCACCAGGTCGAGATCTTCTACACCGCCCCCACGGCGCTGCGGGCGCTGATGCGGGAGGGCGAGGGCCCGGTGAAGTCGACATCGCGCAAGTCGCTGCGCCTGCTCGGCAGCGTCGGCGAGCCGATCAATCCGGAGGCCTGGCTCTGGTACCACCGCGTGGTGGGCGAGGGCCGTTGCCCCATCGTCGACACCTGGTGGCAGACCGAGACCGGCGCCTGCCTGGTCAGTCCGCTGCCGGGCGCCACGGCGCTCAAGCCCGGCTCGGCTAGCAAGCCGCTGCCCGGGGTGAACCTGCAGCTGGTCGACGCCGAGGGCCTGGTGCTGGAAGGCGCGACGAGCGGCAACCTTTGCCTCACCGACAGCTGGCCCGGCCAGATGCGGACCGTCTATGGCGACCATCAGCGCTTCTTCGACACCTACTTCTCGACCTATCCCGGCAAGTACTTCACCGGCGACGGCTGCCGGCGGGACGAGGACGGCTACTACTGGATCACCGGCCGGGTGGACGACGTCATCAACGTCTCAGGCCACCGGATGGGCACCGCCGAGATCGAGAGCGCCCTGGTCGCCCACGACACCGTGGCCGAGGCCGCCGTGGTCGGCTTCCCGCACGACATCAAGGGCCAGGGCATCTACGCCTATGTCACCCTCAACGCCGACGTCCAGCCGACCGAGGATCTTCGCAAGGCGCTGGTCCTGTGGGTGCGCAAGGAGATCGGGCCCTTCGCCGCGCCGGACGTCATCCAGTGGGCGCCGGGCCTGCCCAAGACCCGTTCGGGCAAGATCATGCGCCGCATCCTGCGCAAGGTGGCGGAGAACGACGTCTCCAACCTCGGCGACACCTCCACCCTGGCCGATCCCTCGGTGGTCGATGATCTGGTGAAGAACCGGATCGTGCGCTGAGCCGTAAGGAGCGCGATGACCCTGCGCCTCGCCTTTGCCGCCGCCCTCGTCCTGGCCCTCGCGCCGGGGCTTTCGCTCGCGGCGGAATGGACGCCTCCGGCCGAAGCCCTGGCGCGGCTGGCGCGTGGCGATGTGCATGCGGACGTGATGACCGACCCCGACGGCGCCGACGGCCTGGTTCATGGCGCCGTGGATATAGACGCCCCGCCGGCGGTGGTCTGGGGCGCCATCCTGGACTGCGGCCGCGCCGGCCGCATGGCTCCGGGCATACGGTCGTGCCGGATCACCGACCGAGACCCGGCCGGCAAATGGGATGTCCGGGAGATGACCGTGCAGTGGGCGCCGCTCACCCCGGTCTTCCGTACGGTCTTTAGGTCGGAGTTCGAACCCGGGCGCCGGATCCGCTTCCGCTGCGTGTCAGGCGATGTCCGTTTCTGCGAGGGGCTCTGGCGGCTCGAACCGCTGGGGCGCGACCGCACGCGGGTCGTCTACGAGAACCGCGCCAGCTCCCCGCTGTCCGCGCCGGCGCTGGTCACCCGGGCCGCCATGCGCCGCGACGTCGCCAGGGCGCTGAAGGCCCTGAAGCGCGAGAGCGAAAGCCGTCGCTGACGCCGGTCCATATGACAGGACCGTAATCTGCTTCCGTCGCGAGGCGGTGATAGGGTCCGCGCGACCCGTTTTCCGGAGCCCTTCATGAACCGCTCGGCCAAGGCCTTCTTCCTCGCCATCGCCCTTTCCACTACGGCCATGACGCCGGCGATCGCCCTGGCCCAGGGCGCGCCCGCCGCCGCGGCTTCGGCCGAGGTTCCGCCCATCGCCTACAAGAGCCGCGTCCTGCCCAACGGCATGAAGCTGTTCTACGCGCTGGACCGCACCACGCCGAACGTCACGGTTCAGGTCTGGTACGGCGTCGGCGCCAAGGACGATCCCGAAGGCCGCTCCGGCTTCGCCCACCTGTTCGAACACCTGATGTTCAAGGCCACCAAGGACATGCCGTCGGAGACCTTCGACCGCATGACCGAGGACGTGGGGGGCTTCAACAACGCCTTCACGGCCAACGACACCACCGCCTACTTCGAGGTCGTGCCAGCCAACCATCTGGAGCGGATCCTCTGGGCCGAGGCCAGCCGCCTGGGCTCGCTGTTCGTCGACGAGGCGGTGTTCAAGTCGGAACGCGACGTGGTCAAGGAGGAGCTGCGCTCGCGGGTGCTGGCCAATCCCTATGGCCGCTTCTTCCGCCTCGAGATCCCCAAGGCGTCCTACACCGTCCACCCCTACAGGCGGCCGGGCATCGGCTCGATCGAGGACCTTGACGCGGCCACCATCGACGACGTCCTGAACTTCCACGCCACCTACTACCGGCCCGACAACGCCGCCCTGATCGTGGTCGGCAACTTCGAGGAGGCCCAGCTCAACGCCTGGGTCGACAAGTACTTCGGACCGCTGGTCACGCCGAAGGCGACCATGCCGCGCGTCACGGTGAAGGAGCCGCCGCGCAAGGCCAGCAAGACGGTCACCGCCTATGCGCCCAACGTACCGCTGCCGGCGGTGGCGATCACCTGGCAGGCTCCGGCCGCGTCCGATCCGGACACGGCCGCGCTGACCGTGCTCGACTCCATCCTGTCGGGCGGCAAGTCCTCGCGGCTCTACAACAGCATGGTCTACGAGCAGCAGATCGCCCAGGCCGCCTTCTCGAGCAACGAGGGCGCGGCCCAGCCCGGCCTGTTCTACGTCGCCGCCATCATGGCCGGCGGCAAGACCGCCGATGAAGGCGAGAAGGGCCTGATGGCCGAAGTCGCCCGCCTGCGCGACGCCCCGCCGACCGCCGCCGAGCTGGCCGAGGCCAAGACCGAGCTGGTCGCCGGCGAGGTGCGCGAGCGCGAGACCATCGACGGCCGCGCCAACGCCCTGGGCGCGGCGCTGATCTTCGAAGGCGACGTCGCCCGCGCCAACACCGGCATCGCCCAGCTACAGGCCGTCACCGGCGAGGACGTCCAGCGCGTCGCCCGCAAGTACCTGACCGACGACAGCCGGGTGGTCATCCGTTACCTCGACGAGACGGCCCGGCCCGCGGGCGAGAAGGCCGCGGTCGAGAAGCCGGCGAAACCGGTGAAGTCGCGCAGGTTCACCGGCAAGGTCTGGACCCTGGCCCCGGAAGGCGCGCGCCAGACGCCGCCGCCGCTGGCCGCCGCTGTCGAGCCGTCCCTGCCGACCGCGACGGAAAAGACCCTGGCCAATGGCCTGCGCGTCATCGTCTCGCGCAGCAGCGACCTGCCGCTGGTCACCGCCGAGCTGTCGGTGCAGTCGGGCGCCGCAGCCGATCCGGCCGGCCGCGCCGGCGCCTCGGCGATGATGGCCGGGCTGCTGACCGAGGGCACCACCAACCGTACGGCCCAGCAGATCGCCACCCAGACCGAGGCCCTGGGCGCCGCCCTGGGAGCCGGTTCGGGCTGGGAGTCCTCATCGGTGACGCTGAACGTCATGCCGCAGAACCTGAAGGCCTCGACGGCGATCATGGCCGATGTGGTCCTGAACCCCGCCTTCGCCCCGGAGGAGCTGGACCGGGTGCGCGAGCAGGCGCTGGACGGCTTCAGCGTCGCGCTGAAGAATCCGGGTTCGGTCGCGGGCTTCGTCGCGGCGCCGGTGCTTTACGCTGGCACGCCCTATGGCCATGTCGCCGGCGGCACGCCCGGCTCGCTGCCCGCCCTGACCCGCGATGACCTGGTCGCCGCGCACCGGACCTGGTGGCGGCCGGACAATGCGGTGCTGGTCATCGTCGGCGACCTGACGTCGGAGGAAGGCTTCGCGCTGGCCGAGCAGGCGTTCGGCGGCTGGACGAAGCCGTCCGCCCCGCTGCCGGCCCGGCCGACCGCCGATCTGGTCGCCACGCCGCGCAACATCATCATCGACCTGCCCAACGCCGGCCAGGCCGCCGTCACCGTGACCCGTCGGGGCATAGCCCGTGGCGATGATCGCTACTATGCCGGCATCGTGGCCAACACCGTGCTGGGCGGCGGCTACTCGGCCCGGCTGAACCAGGAGATTCGGGTCAAGCGCGGCCTGGCCTACGGCGCCGGGTCCGGCCTGAGCGCCCGTCGCGTCGTCGGCGGCTTCAGCGCCTCGACCCAGACCAAGAACGAATCAGCGGGCGAGGTCATCGGCCTGATCCGCGGCGAGATGAGCCGGATGGCGACCGTGGCGGCCACGCCGGCCGAACTGGCGGCCCGCAAGTCGGTGCTGGTCGGCGGCTTCGGCCGCGACCTCGGCACCACCGACGGCCTGGCCGGCGTCCTGGGCGGCCTCGCCGTCTCGGGGATCGACCTTGGCGAGATGAACCTGTTCACCACCAGGGTCGAGGCGGTCACCGCGGCCGACGTCCAGAGCTTCGCGCGGGACATCTTCGATCCGTCGAAGGCCAACGTCATCGTGGTCGGCGACAGCAAGCTGTTCGGCGGCGACGTGGCTACGGCGCTCCCGGGCGCCGAGGTCATCAAGATCGACGAGCTGAACCTCGATGTCCCGTCGCTGAAGGCCCCGGCCCCGGCGGCGAAGTAGAGATCGCGGACGCTGAAGGCGACGATCCTCCCCTCTGGGGGAGGTGGCTCGCCGAAGGCGAGACGGAGGGGGTCGGCAGTCATGTCCGCTCACCCCCTCAGTCACCGCTTCGCGGCGACAGCTCCCCCAGAGGGGAGCATCCGGGTAGACGGTCGGGACAGGTTAAGGTGTCCCAGGGGACATCTTAACCTGTCCCCCCATCTTCGCTTCGGCCGGGATGACAGGTATGGGCAATCCCATGTCCGTCCGCATCGACCCGTTCCACGCCATCGCCATCAGCCGCCTCGCCCATGAGCTGAAGGCGCAGGGGCGTTCGATCATCCACATGGAGTTCGGCCAGCCCTCTACCGGCGCCCCGAAGGCGGCGATCGAACGGGCCCACCATGTGCTCGACACCGACGGCATGGGCTACTGGGAGAGCCCGGCCCTGCGCCAGCGGCTGGCCCGCCACTATACCGAAAGCTACGGCACCGAGGTCGAGGAAGACCGCTTCGTCATCACCTGCGGCGCCTCGCCGGCCCTGGTGCTGGCGCTGTTGTCGGCTTTCGAGCCCGGCGACCGGGTGGCCCTGGCCCGGCCCGGCTACGTCGCCTACCGCAACTCGCTCAAGAGCCTGCATTTGGAGCCGGTGGAGATCGCCTGCGGCCCCGCCGACCGCTACCAGCTGACCGCCGCGCACCTGGAGGCGCTGGACCCGCCGCCGAAGGGCGTGATCCTCGCCAGTCCGGCCAACCCGACCGGCACCATCATCGAGGCCGCCGAGCTGGCGCGCATCGCCGCCGTCTGCCGCGAGCGGGGCATCCGCATCGTCTCGGACGAGATCTATCACGGGCTCAGCTACGTCGGGCCCTGCCGCTCGATGCTGGAGTTCGAACCCTCGGTGCTGATCGTCAGCAGCTTCTCGAAGTACTTCAGCATGGTCGCCTGGCGGCTGGGCTGGCTGCTGGCGCCACGCGACCTGCTGCCGGCCGCCCGGGCCTATGTCGGCAACCTGTTCCTGACCGCGCCGTCGCTGAGCCAGCACGCCGGTCTGGTCGCCATGGACTGCTCCGACGAGCTGGAAGGCAATGTCGAGGTCTACCGCCGCAACCGCGCCCTGCTGCTGGACGCCCTGCCGGGCCTCGGCCTGCGCGAGATCGCGCCGCCGGACGGGGCCTTCTACATCTACGCCAGCGTGGCCCACCTGACCGACGACAGCCTGGCCTTCTGCAAGCAGCTGCTGCGCGACACCGGCGTGGCCACGGCCTCGGGCGTCGACTTCGACCCGGTCGAGGGCCGCCGGTCTATCCGCATCAGCTTCGCCGTCTCGACCCCCGAGGTCGAGGAGGCCCTGCGCCGCCTGACCCCCTGGTTCGCGGCGCGGGGCTGAAGGGGTCCTACCCCTTCATCTTCAGCGCGCCGAGGAAGTAGCGCTTGCCCAGCGGCACGCCGTTGGCCCGCAGCACGTCGTAGGCGGTCGAGGCGTGGAAGTAGAAGTTGGGCAGCGAGAACGACAGCAGGAAGCCCTCGGCGGTGAAGGGCATCTTCATGGCGCCGAACTCGAACGTCACGTCCTTGCCGGCCAGGGCGTCGACCTCTTCCGGGGTCAGGGCGCGCAGGGCGGCCTGGGTGTCGGCGATGGTCTTCTGCAGCTCGGCGTAGGTCTCGGCCATCGACGGCCCGCCGGTGGCGGAGAACACGCCGGCCTTGACCCCCTCGATGGCGCCAATCGAGTGGTGGGCGACCGAAGCGATCTGGAAGGACAGCGGCAGCATGTCGCCGGCCAGCCGCTTGCCGACCAGGTCATCGGCGTTGGCGCCCTCGTCGGCGCAGTGCTTCAGCCCGCGCTCGAGAAACCCGGCGGCGGCGTCGACGATCTGCAGGTACTGCCCGACGGTGACGTCGTAGAGTGAAATGGCCATTGGTCGCGCTCCCAAGCGTTCGTTGCTTTTTGCAACCTAAGCACCGGGCGGGGGTGAGGCAACGGTCGGCGGAACCTCACGCACCAAAACCTTCGTCATCCTCGCGCTCGTCGCGAGGACCCATGAACACGATACTGGGAGGGGTGGCGCTGTCAGCGCGATCCTTCCGTCGCCCGTGTGCATGGGTCGTCGGAACAAGTCCGACGATGACGGATGGGGGGATGGCCCTACCCCGCCCGCTCGCTCCAGTCGTCCAGGTCCGGTTCGGCGCCCATGAGGGCCAGGCCCGTGGCGATGGAGACCAGCTCCGCGCCGCTCTCCATCTTCGCCACGCCGAAGCGGCGTTCGAAGATCTCGCGCACCGCCGGCACGAAGGACGAGCCGCCGGTCAGGAAGACGCGGTCGACGCCGGCCTCGGTCAGGTTGGCGCGGCGCAGGGCCTCGTCGACGGCGCCCTCGATGGCGGTCAGCTCCGGCTGGATCCAGCGGTTGAACGACGCGCGCTTCACCTCGCCGGCGATGTGGACCGAGCCGCCCCTGAAGTCGAACTCGGCCGCCTCTGAGCCCGACAGCGCCTCCTTCAGCCGTGAGACCGCCTGGTAGAGGCGGTAGCCGTGGTTGTCGTCGAGCACCTCGACCAGCCGCTCGATCTTCTCCGGCTCGGTCGCGGTGCGGACCAGCTTGCGGATGTCCTTCATGTCCTTCGACGCCCGCAGCAGGGCCAGCTGTTCCCAGCGGGCGAAGGCGGTGAAGTAGCGGTTGGGGATCGGCAGGATGTTGTCGAAGGCGCGGTAGCTGCTGCCCTTGCCGAGGCGCGGCGAGACCAGATGGTCGATCAGCCGGTAGTCGAAGGCGTCGCCCGCCACCCCGACCCCGGCGTTGGCCAAGGCCCTTGAGCGGATGTGGCCGTCCTGGTGCGTGAACCGGACCAGCGAGAAGTCGCTGGTGCCGCCGCCAAAGTCGGCGACCAGCACGGTGGCGTCGCCCTCCAGCCGGCGGGCGAAGAAGAAGGCCGCCGCCACCGGCTCGGGGACATAGCGGATGTCCTCGAACCCCAGCCGCCGGAAGGCCGTCTCATAGCGGCGCAGCGCCAGCGCCGTGTCCGGCCGGCTGCCGACGAAAGTCACCGGGCGGCCGACGATCACGCGCTTCGGCAGGTCGGACAGGGTCTCGTCGCCGTGCTCCTTCACCTTCAGCAGGAAGGCGCTGAGCAGGTCCTCGAAGGTGAAACGCCGGCGCAGGATCTCGGTGTCGGTGAACAGGGCGCTGGCGGCGTAGCTCTTGAACGACTGGATGAACCGCGTCTCCAGCGGCTCCTCGACATAGGCGTCGATGGCCCAGGGCCCGGCCTCGACGACGCGGGCGGTCGGGTCATGGTCGGGCGCATGGAAGCTGAGCGCCGAGCGGAAGGCGTTGAACGGCGCGCCCTCGTGGCTGAAGCCGGCGAGGTGCGCCTGCCCCTGTCGCTCCAGCGCGACGACGGTGTTGGTGGTGCCGAAATCGAAGCCGATCGCGGCCTCGGGGGAGGCGGTCATGAGGACGGTCCTGCGGAAAAGACGGAGGCGCGCGCCTCCGGTCTCCGCCGGGGCGCGTCGCTAGTCGTGAAGGGAAAAAGCGAACAAGCAGCCGATCCTCATGAGGCCATGACCCTACTCCGCCGCCGGCTCGAGCGGCTGGTCGTACGCCGCCATCAGGGCCATGTTGAGGATCTTGGACACCGAGGCCGACAGCGGCGCGATCTGCACCGCCTTGGTCAGGCCCAGCAGGATCGGTCCCATCACCGTCGCCCCGCCCAGCGACTGCACCAGCTTGGTGGAGATCGAGGCCGAGTGGATAGCCGGCATGATCAGCACATTGGCCGGGCCGGTCAGGCGCATGAACGGGTAGTTGGCGCGGCGCTCCGGCTCCAAGGCCAGTTCCGGGGGCATCTCGCCCTCGTACTCGAAGTCGACGTCCATCTCGTCGAGCATGGCCACCGCCTCGCGGACCTTCTCTGAGCGCATGCCCATCGGGTTGCCGAAGGTGGAGTAGCTCATGAAGGCCACGCGGGGCGTAAAGCCCAGCACGCGAACGGCGCGGGCCGCCTCGCAGGCGATCTCGACCAGCTCGTCGGCGTCCGGCATCTCGGTGACGTTGGTGTCGGCGATGAACAGGGTGTGGCCCTTGGCCAGCACGATGGACATGCCCATCACCCGCCCGCCGGGGGCCTGGTCGATGACGCGCAGGATCTCCTCCAGCGCCTGGTCGTAGGCGCGGGTCACGCCGGTGACCATGCCGTCGGCGTCGCCCAGCGCCACCATCGAGGCGGCGAAGCTGTTGCGGTCCTGGTTGATCAGCCGCTGGACATCGCGCTTGAGGTAGCCCTCGCGCTGCAGCCGGCCATAGAGGTGCTCGACGTAGTCAGGGGTGCGGTCGGAGAGGCGGGCGTTGACGATCTCGATCTTGATCTCGTCGGGATCGAGGCCGGCCAGCTTCATGTTGTCCTTCACCAGCTCCTCGCGGCCGCAGAGGATGGCCTGGCCCAGGCCCTGGGCCTGGAAGGCGTAGGCTGCGCGGATGACGCTGGGCTCCTCGCCCTCGGCAAAGACGATGCGCTTGGTCGGGCCGCTCAGGACCGCGCCCGACAGGCGCTGCAGGAAGGCGGCGCTGGGGTCCAGCCGGCGGGCCAGGCTGGCGCGGTAGGCATCCATGTCCTCGATCGGCTTGCGGGCCACGCCGGTGTCCATCGCCGCCTGGGCGACGAAGGGCGGGATGTACCAGATCAGCCGGGGATCGAAGGCCGAGGGGATGATGTACTGCGGGCCAAACTTCAGCTGGCGGCCGTGATAAGCGGCGGCCACTTCATCCGGAACGTCTTCCCGCGCCAGCATGGCCAGGGCGTTGGCGCAGGCGATCTTCATCTCGTGATTGACCCGCCGGGCCCGCACGTCGAGCGCCCCGCGGAAGATGTAGGGGAAGCCCAGGACGTTGTTGACCTGGTTGGGATAGTCGCTGCGGCCGGTGCCCATGATGGCGTCGTCACGCACGGCGTGGACCTCTTCCGGGGTGATCTCCGGATCGGGGTTGGCCATGGCGAAGATCACCGGATTGGGCGCCATGCTGGCGATCATTTCCTTGGTGAAGGCGCCCTTGGCCGACAGGCCAAGCAGCACGTCCGCGCCGACCACCGCCTCGGCCAGGGTGCGCTTGTCGGTGTCGACCGCGTGGGCGCTCTTCCACTGGTTCATGCCTTCGGTGCGCCCCCTGTAGAGGACGCCCTTGGAGTCACAGGCGATGACGTTCTCGGGCCGCACGCCCATCGCCTTGATCAGCTCCATCGAGGCGATGCCGGCCGCGCCCGGGCCGTTCAGCACGACCTTCACGTCCTCCAGCTTCTTGCCGGTGATGTGGCAGGCGTTGATCAGGCCGGCGGCGCAGATGATCGCCGTGCCGTGCTGGTCGTCGTGGAACACCGGGATGTCGAGCAGCTCCTGCAGCTCGGTCTCGATGCGGAAGCACTCGGGGCTCTTGATGTCCTCGAGGTTGATGCCGCCGAAGGTGACGCCGATGTTCTTGACCACCGTGATGATCTCGTCGGCGTCCTTGCTGGACAGCTCGATGTCGATGGCGTCGACGTCGGCGAAGCGCTTGAACAGCACCGCCTTGCCTTCCATCACCGGCTTGGAGGCCAGCGCGCCCAGATCACCCAGGCCCAGGATGGCCGTGCCGTTGGAGATGACGCCGACCAGGTTGCCCTTGGAGGTGTATTCGTAGGCCAGGTCCGGGTTCTCGGCGATGGCCAGCACCGGCACCGCGACGCCCGGCGAATAGGCCAGGCTCAGGTCCCGCTGGGTGGCCATCGGCTTGGTGGCCTGCACCGCGATCTTCCCGGGGGTCGGGAACTGGTGGAAGGCAAGCGCCTCCTCGTCGGTGAAGGTCTTCTTCTCGGAATCGCTCATGGCCGGTGCGGGGGTCCCAACGGGGTCGAGACGCTATCGGCGCAGCCGCGCGTCCCTTGTTCTGAAATGAGGGCGCAACCTAACGGGCGCGACCCGGCGGGACAACCGGGCGCGGGCGGAAGTTTGTGTGCGGGGGTATGGCGGGAAGGAATGGGTGTGAGACCAACCCAACAAACTCCGTCATCCTCGGGCTCGCCCCGAGGACCCCTCGTTCAGCTTCACCGTGAGTGTGTGATCACACGCTCACCTGCGAGCGGACAAAGGGGTCCTCGCCACAAGGGCGAGGATGACGAGAATAGTGAAGGGCGATAAGCAGGGACCATGACCCAAACCGCCCCCGCCCCCGTGAAGATCGCCATCGCCGGCGCGCTCGGCCGGATGGGGCGCGCCGTAGCGGCGACCTGCGAGGGTCGCGACGATGTCACGGTCGTGGCCCGCTACGAGCGGCCCGGCGTCGAGGCCGAGGGGCTGGTCAGCCTGGACGAGGCGCTCAGCCTGGCTGACGCGGTCATCGACTTCACCACGCCCGAGGCTTCCGTCGCCCTGGCCGAGAAGGCCGCCGGCCGCGGGGGCGCAGCGCTGGTCATCGGCTCGACGGGCTTCTCGCAGGACCAGACGCGCCGCATCGACGAGGCCGCCGGCCGCATCGCCATCGTGCGGGCCGGCAACTTCTCGCTGGGCGTGAACCTGCTGATGGGCATGGTCCGCCAGGCCGCCGCCGCCCTGGACCCCCGCGACTTCGACATCGAGATCTTCGAGGCCCACCACCGCCGCAAGGTCGACAGCCCCTCGGGCACCGCCCTGATGCTGGGCGAGGCGGCGGCCGACGGCCGGGGCGTGGCGCTGGCCGATGTGCTGCAGCCGGCGCGGCACGGCCTGAACGGCCCGAGGCCCGAGGGCGAGATCGGCTTCTCCGTCCTGCGCGGCGGCGGGATCATCGGCGAGCACAGCGTCACCTTCGCCAGCGAGGAAGAGATCCTGACCTTCAGCCACTCCGCCAGGGACCGCGGCCTGTTCGCGCGCGGGGCGCTGGTTGCGGCCAAGTGGGCGGCGGGGCGCAAGGCCGGGGCGTTCGATATGCAGGATGTGCTGGGGTTGCACTGACGCCAATCCCCCCCGCGAGCAGGATGGACTGACGCGGGCTTACCCGCCCCTTGCCACGAACCACTCGTTCAGGAAGCGCTTGTCGGCCTTTCCGTACTCGAACGGCGCGTCCTCGTAGCCGCGCACGCTGCCGCCGGCGGCTTCCAGCACCGCGTGGGCGGCGGCGATGTCCCATTCGCTGGTCGGGCCGTGGCGGGGGTAGATGTCGGCCGTGCCGTCGGCGATGCGGCAGAACTTGATCGAGCTGTCGAGCGCCAGGCGCAGGTCAAAGCCGTACTCGGCGGCCAGCTTGTCCACGGTCTCCGGCTTCATGGTGTGGCTGATCAGGCAGACCGCCTCGCCCTTCGGCCAGGGGCGCACGCGGACGGGCGCCTCGGCCCCGCCGCTCCTGCGCTTCATCGCGCCCGCCGCCGTGGTGAACCAGGTCTCGTTGCTGGCCGGGGCGCAGACGGCGCCGGCGACCGGCCAGCGGTCCTGGATGAGGCCGATGTTCACGGTGAAGTTCGGATCGCCCTTCATGAAGGCCTTGGTGCCGTCCACCGGGTCGACGAGGAAGAAGCGCGGGCCGATGGCGTCCGGCGTGCCGAACTCGGCGGCCTGTTCCTCGGCGATCACCGGAATGTCAGGGAAGTGTTCCTTCAGCCGGGCGAGGATCAGCCGCTCACCGGCCTGGTCGGCCTCGGTCACCGGGCTGGAGTCGGCCTTGCTGGTGTGGGCGACGGTTCCGCCGTGCGACCAGAAGGGCATGATCACCCGGCCGGCCTCTTCCACGATGTCGGCCAGGATGCGGCCGATGTCGGCGTCGTCGCTCATTCCGTTCGTTCCCATACTGCCCTGTCGGTCCGTCAGCGGTCGCGCGGATCGTCGGCCACGAAGACCAGCCGCACGACCGTCGTATCGATGGTCTGCTTGCCGGCCTCCTCGAAGTCGACGGTCACCCGGGCGCCGACCACCGACTGCACCTGCCCCGGACCCCAGTCCGGGCGATCCAGATGGCGCACCAGGGCGCCCGGTTCGAGCAAGGCAGGCATGGCGAACTCCGTAGGGGGCGCGGCCCCGTTTGCCAACGGCTCAAATCAGGGCAACGTCCGCCCCGATGAGCGATCCGACCGACACCCCCGCCCAAGCCGCGCCGGAGACGGCGCCCGAAGCTGCTCCCGAGGCGCCGGCCCTGCCGGACGCCGCCGAGCTGGCCGCCCAGATCGCGGCGCGCCTGTGCCACGACTTCATCAGCCCGGCGAGCGCCATCGTCTCGGGGCTGGACCTGCTCGAGGACCCGACCGCCCAGGACATGCGCGACGACGCCATGAGCCTGATCACCCAGAGCGCCCGCAAGCTGGCCGACATGCTGCAGTTCGCCCGGGTGGCGTTCGGCGCCTCGTCGACGGCCGAGACCTTCGACGCCCGGGAGCTGGAGAGCCTGGCCCAGGGCGTCTTCGCCCATGTGCGGCCGGAGCTGGACTGGAGGGTCGAGCCGGCGGCGATCAACAAGCCGGCGGCGCGGGTGATCATGAACCTGGCGCAGATCGCGGCCGGCGCCCTGCCGATGGGCGGGACCGCGACGCTTCGGGCCGTCGAGACCGACGGCAAGGTGGCGATCAGCATCGAGGCGGTCGGTCCGCGCGGCCGGCTCAAGCCCGAGGTGCTGCGCGGCCTGCAGGGTCAGGATCGCGGCGACGCGGTCGGCGGGGCCTGGGTGCAGGCCTATTACCTGTGGCTGATCGTCAAGGGCGTCGGCGGCCACCTCGCGGCGGAGGTCGGCGAGGACAAGGTCACCCTGGCGGCCGTCGTCCCGGCTATCTGAGCGTTGAGCGCTCTCTTCGACGGCCGTTTTCCGCGCTCCATCACGGGCCGTTAACCCGCGCAGGCGAAAACGGATCGTTGGGGAAGGAGCGTTCCGTCTTGAAGACCTGTCTGCTGGTCGATGACAGCCGGGTGATCCGCAAGGTGGCCCGCCGTATCCTGGAGGATCTCGGCTACGAGATCGCCGAGGCGTCCGACGGGCTGGAGGCGCTGGCCTGGTGCCGCGCGGCCATGCCTGATGTCATCCTTCTCGACTGGAACATGCCGGTGATGAACGGGCTGGACTTCCTGCGCACCCTGCGGGCCGAGCCCGGCGGGGACGGACCCAAGGTGGTCTTCTGCACCGTCGAAAGCCACCCGGACCGCATCCGCGAGGCCCTGGCCGCCGGCGCGACCGAATACATCATGAAGCCCTTCGACGGCGACATCATCGCCGCCAAGTTCGAGATGGCGGGTCTGGCCTGATGACGCCCGAAGACATCCAGCTGGTCGTGGCGCTGTGCAAGGCGCGGGCGGGTCTCAAGGTTGATCCGGCCAAGACCTATCTGATGGAAAGTCGACTGGCGCCGCTGGCCCGGCGCGAGGGCTATAACAGTATCGAGGACCTGATCGCCGGGCTGAAGCAGCGCCGCGAGGAGCCGCTGATCTGGGCGCTGGTCGAAGCCATGACGCTGAACGAGACGGCCTTCTTCCGCGACCGGGCGGCGTTCGACCAGCTGCGCGACGAGATCCTGCCGACCCTGACCCGGATGCGCGGTCCCGAGCCGATCCGCATCTGGAGCGCCGCCTGCGCCACCGGCCAGGAAGCCTATTCGGTGGCGATGATCGCCGAGGACGCCCAGGGGCTGGAGCCCGGCGCCCGCATCGACATCTACGGCTCCGACATCGCCGAGCGCTGTCTGGAGAAGGCCCAGAGCGGCCTCTACACCCAGTTCGAGGTCCAGCGCGGCCTGCCGATCCGGCAGCTGGTGCGGCATTTCGACAAGATCGAGGACAACTGGCAGCTGTCGCCCCGCATCCGCCAGCGGGTGCGCTGGCGGCGGATCAACCTGGCCGCCGACCTGTCGGCGGTCGGCCGCTTCGACGTCATCCTGTGCCGGCATGTGCTGACCGCGCTGGACGACGGCATCCGCCGCCGGATCCTCGAAAGCCTCGCCGCCGCCCTGCCCGCCGACGGCTTTCTGATGCTCGACGCCGAGGTGTCGCCGCAGGACCTGACCGACGCCTTCCGGCCGGTCAGCGGCCGCATGGGCCTGTTCGCCCGCAACCCCTCGTTCCGGGTTGCCGCCTAGAGCCCGGCAGATGCCCGGCGACCGCCGCCGCACACGGTCCGGAGCGCCCGGCCTTTGCTTCCGTAGCGTCACGACTGCATCCTGCGGGCAGGCAGGAGACACCCGATGAGCGGCGCAGATCGCATTCCCGACGAAATCGCATTCCAGGCGATCAACCCCCAGGCCTACGCGGACAACAGCGTCCATGACGCCTTCCGCTGGCTGCGCGCCAACAACCCGATGGGGCGGGCCGAACTGGAAGGTGTCGCCCCGTTCCGGATCGTGACCCGGCACGCCGACATCCTAGAGATCAGCCGGCAGAACGACCTGTTCCACTCCGGCGACCTGGCCTCGACCTTCACCACGCTCGAAGGCGACCGGCTGGTGCGCCAGATGACCGGCGGCAGCCCGCACCTGGTGCGGACCCTGGTGCAGATGGACGCGCCGGACCACCCCAAGTACCGGATCATGACCCAGTCGTGGTTCCTGCCGCAGAACATCCGCAAGCTGGAGGACCGCATCCGCCAGATCGCCCGCGAGCACGTCGACCGCATGGCGGCGCTGGGCGGCGAATGCGACTTCGTCAACGAGATCGCCCTCTATTATCCGCTGCGCGTGATCATGGAGATCCTCGGCGTGCCGGCGGAAGACGAGCCGCGCATGCTGAAGCTGACCCAGGAGCTGTTCGGCGCCCAGGATCCCGAGCTGAGCCGGACCGGCGGCAAGGAGAACCTTCAGGGACCGGAGGCGATGGCCGCGCTTCAGGGCGTGATCGCCGACTTCTTCATGTATTTCAAGGCGATCACAGATGACCGCAAGGCCAGTCCGCGCGAAGATCTGGCCAGCGTGATCGCCAACGGCAAGCTGGACGGCGAGCCGATCAACGACTTCGAAGCGATGAGCTACTACGTGATCGTCGCCACCGCTGGACACGATACGACCTCGTCCTCTACGGCTGGGGCGATCTGGGGCCTGTGCGAGAGCCCTGGCGAGTTCGCCAAGGTCAAGGCCGACCCGTCATTGATCGGCGGCCTGGTCGATGAGTCGATCCGCTGGATGACGCCGGTGAAGCACTTCATGCGCTCGGCGACGGCCGACGCCGAGGTCGGCGGCCACCGGATCGAGAAGGGCGAGTGGCTGTGGCTGGCCTATCCGTCGGGCAACCGCGACGAGGCCGTGTTCGAGGATCCGGACGCCTTCCGGATCGACCGCAGCCCCAACAAGCACCTGGCCTTCGGCTACGGCGCCCACCTGTGCCTCGGTCAGCACCTGGCCAAGATGGAGATGCGGATCCTGTTCGAGGAGCTGTTGCCGCGCCTCAAGTCGCTGGAATTCGCCGGCGAGCCCAGGCTGAGCGCCGGCAGTTTCGTCTCCGGACCCAAGCATCTGCCGATCCGCTACAGCTTCGCCTGACGCACATGCAGAAAGGCCCCCCGCCATCGCTGGCGAGGGGCCTTCATGCCGACCCGGTACGACCTACTTGGCGTCCTTGGCGGTTTCTTCGATAGCGTCGCCGGCCGCACCGACGTCCTTGCCGGCGCCTTCAATCGTGTTGCAGGCGGCGGCCAGAAGGCTGGTGGCCGCAAGGGCCAGAATCACAAGCTTACGCATCGCGCATCTCCCAGGCCCGATCTGCGGGCGTTTGTTTCACAGGCCCCAAACGCCCCGACGGCGGTCAGGTTCCGGCCGGGGTCGCTTCGGGCGTCGGAAACATCAATCGGGCCGTAAGCCCGCCCTGGTCGTTGCGCTCCAGGGTGCAGCGCCCGCGCAGCTGGCGGGCGAAGGCGTTCATCAGCGTGCGGCCCACACCCTTGATGTCCTCAGGATCAGGCGGCGCGTTACGGCCGCCGCCGTCGTCGGTGATGATCAGCGCGGCTTCGGGTCCGCGAACGGTGAACTCGACGGTCAGCTTGCCGCCCGACTGGCTGAGCGCGTGCTTCTGCGCGTTGGTGACCGCCTCGACGGCGAACAGGGCAAGCGGCGCCAGCTTGTCGGGATCGATGATCAGACGGTCGGCCCGGACCTCGGTGCGTACGCTGCCGTGCGCCGACAGGTCGCCGGCGAGCAGCTGGCCGGTGAGTTCCTCAAGGAACGGACGCAGGTCGACATGCTTGATGTCTGCGCCCTGGTAGACGGCCCGGTAGATCAGGGCCAGGGCCGAAATGCGCTGGCGGGTGTCGCTCATCGCCTGGCGGGCGACCTGGTCGGTCAGCGCCCGCTCCTGCATGCTGAGCAGGGAGCTGATGACCTGAAGATTGTTCTTCACCCGGTGATGGATCTCGCGCATCAGCGCGTCCTTCTGGGCCAGGCTGTCGTGGAGCGAGGCGTCGCGGGCGACGATGGTGGCGGCCATATGGTCGAGGGTCTCGGCCAGCTCCCGGATCTCCGGCGGCGCCCGCTCGACCCGCAACGGCCGAACCGTGAACCGTCCACGCGCGTAGATGGCGGCGACGCGCTGGAGATAGACGATCCAGCGACCCACCCCGCGTTCGGCGGCGAAGAACACCGCAAGCAAGGCGACCCCGAACCCGATCAGCGGAAACACGATCCCTGACATTGGATCGAGCCAGGCCTTGACGAAAAGGCCCCGCGAAGGCGCGGAAAGGATGACGAACACCTCGTCATCGACCAGGGGCGCGACCGAGTAGGCGCGGCGTTGGCCGTCGTCGTCATTGGCGTAGACCAGCACCGAACCGCGCCCCGCCGCCCGGTCGACCCAGCCCGCGACATCATCGGGGAAGGCTGCGGGATCGGTGACCGACAGGATCTCGCCCCGGCGGTCCACGACGGCCACCTGTGACTGGCGCGGCAAGGATCGATCCGATAGCTCCGGACGCAGGCCTGAGAGCGGGATGACCGCAGCCAGAACGCTGAACCCGCCCTGCGGGTCCGCCGTGCGCACGGCGGCGAACAGGGCCGGCTCGGCAGCGTAGCTGGCGCCGGGCGTCACCGTGAAGAACTGGGCCTGGCCGCCCGCCAGGGCCCGGAACCAGTCGCGGTGGCGGCGCTCGGGATCCGCCGGAACGTCGTCCGCGGCGCAGGCGACACGGCCGATCCCGTCGAAACGGATCAGATTGGCGTAGCCGCCAAGGCGCTGGCGGACTTCCGTCAGGCGGCTGGAGCAATCCATACCGATGACGCCCGGGCCGAGCGTTTCCAGCAGGATTCCCGCCGCCTCGATCCGCGCCCTGGCCATGGCGGCGCTACGGTGGGCGGCGGACTCCAGTACGGCCTGCCGGTCAGCGGCTTCGCGCCGGTAGGCCAGGAATGACTGGCCGGCCCCGAGCAGCAGGACCGGCGCGAGGGCAAGGGCGAGCGCCACGCCGAGCCGGACCCGGATGGTCGTGTCAGGTCCCCAGCGAAGCCGCCCCGGAAGCGTCACCGGGCGGCGCTCAGACGCTCCGCATCAGCCAGGATCGAACGCATGGCGTCGCCGGCGGAACCGCCGTCGCGATCATAGTCGCCCGCTTCCAGAATGCCCTGAAGCGCCTTGCGCGCACGGCTTACCCGACTCTTCACCGTCCCGACCGCGCAGCCGCAGATGTCAGCCGCCTCCTCGTAGGCGAAACCGCCCGCGCCGACCAGGATCAGCGCTTCCCGCTGCTCGTCCGGCAGCATGGCCATAGCGAGCCGCAACTCGTCCAGCGCCAGGGGGGCCTCGGGATTGTCGACCGCAACGAGCGTCCGCTCGGCGGCCTCCTGGTCGAGCTGGATCTGGCGCCAGGACCGGCGCTTGTCCGAGTAGAACTGGTTGCGCAGGATCATGAAGGTCCAGGCCTTCATATTGGTCCCGAGCTGAAAGCTCTTGCGCGCGTCCCAGGCCTTGATCATCGCATCCTGGGCGAGGTCGTCGGCCTGAGCGGCGTCGCCCGTCAGCGTGCGGGCGAAGGCCCGCAGATGGGGGATGAGTTTCACCAGCTCGCGCTGGAAGATCGCGTCGCGCTCACGGTCGGTCATGGCCGCATGGCGTTCGTCCTGAACGGCTGCCATCAACGGTCTCCGGGGGATTCATCAGCCCTGCGGAGGATATCCAGGAACTCGTCCGGGACCGGCTCGTTCACCACCTCATCGAACATCTGACGAAGTTTCACGCCGATGGCGCGCTGGCGAAGCCGGGTTTCATCCAGAGGGGCCGAGCCCTTGCGACGTTCGTCCATGGGATATTGTTCTATCATCATATCGGCGCGGGCTGGCGCCTGCCCCCTGTTTTGACCTGTACCTCGCTCGCTCAACGCCGCACCTGTCCGCCGGGTTCCCATAACCCTCGTCTTGATGATGACGTAGTGCGAGCCCAGTGGGAACCTTCCTCGCGCCAGGGCGTTGCGGCATCTGAAGGGGTGCGCCACCGCCTGCCTGGGCGGTTTTGTCACGTCTCCAGCGAAGATCTAGAAACGGGAGGGGTCATGAGTCTTCTTGCACGTCTTGCACCGCATTTGCCCTATATGCGGCGGTACGCGCGCGCCCTGACGGGTGACCAGATTTCCGGCGACCAGTATGTGCGGGTCGCGCTGGAAGCCCTGGCCGCCGGCGACAGGCAGCTCGACAACCGGCTGTCGCCGCGGATCGCGCTCTATCAGGTGTTTCACGCCATCTGGTGCAGTTCCGGCGCCCGCCTGGAAGACCGTGTCGCTGATCATGCCGGTCGCGATCCCGGCCAGCGCCTTCTTCGCATCGCGCCGCGATCGCGCCAGGCATTCCTGCTGACCGCGCTTGAAGGATTCACCCCGTCCGAGGCGGCCCAGATTCTCGATACCGACTTTCCCGCCGTCGAGCGGCTGATCGCCGAGGCGCAGAACGAGATCGACGCCGAACTGGCCACCGATGTGCTGATCATCGAGGACGAGCCGGTCATCGCCGCCGACATCGAGGCCCTGGTCCGTGAACTGGGACATACGGTGGTCGATATCGCCGCGACCCGCACTGAAGCGGTGGACGCGGTCGTCAACCGGATGCCGGGCCTGGTTCTTGCCGATATCCAGCTGGCGGATGGATCCTCCGGTATCGACGCGGTGAAGGACATCCTCGGTCGCTACGATGTGCCGGTGATCTTCATCACGGCCTTCCCCGAGCGGCTGCTGACCGGGGAACGGCCTGAGCCGACCTTCCTGATCACCAAGCCCTTCCAGCCGGAAACGGTGAAGGCGGCGATCGGTCAGGCGCTGTTCTTCCACCCGGGCCGGACGCGGAAAGCCGCCTGACCGCTTCCGCCGGCCCACGCCTGCTGTCTGACCCTGGTGACTGGCCCAGTCGTGGCCGCCGCCTCGGCGGCGGTCGGCGTGCTGGCTTCCTCGACCGTGGTGAAGGCGTCCGAATAGAAGGCCCAGGCCGCGAACAACGCGATCACGGCCAGGGTCGTCGAGGCGATCAGAATCCAGAAGACATGCCGACCCCAGCGCCCCTGGCGAGCGTCGGTCGCTTCCAGGACCTCGTGTCCGGGCCCGGGCTGCGGAACGCGGGTGGAAAATGTGGCCATGGACGCCTCCTGTTTTCGGGATTCCTCGACAGGAAGAACGTCCCGGAGACAGGGCTGTTCCTTGCGGCGCGGGGACTCGCCCGCGGGCCGAAAAGAATTGGCGGGCGCGGGAACGGATTTCACCGGCGCCGCGTTCATGATGTGCGGAGGCGGCGACGCCCCCCCGACTTGAGGCTGGCGAAAGTCAGCCTGCCGCCTCCGCACCCTGTTCCTCGATGACGCCGTACTTCAAGGGTGGGTCCGCCAGGGCCCACCCTCTTTCTTGCGCTATTGTCCCGAGCTCTTGAACACCAGATCGGCGCGGCGGCGGAGCGGCCGCAATTCACCCGCCGGTGTCTCGGCGCCCGCCGCGCCGGCGGCGTCGATCCTGACATTGCCGAACCCGAGACCGCCCAGAGCCTGGGTTACGGCCTTGGCCCGCTGCTGGGACAGAACAAGGTTGGCCTGGGGGTCGCCGACCGAGTCGGCCAGACCCACGACATCGACGACGCCCAGGGCGCAGGTCGTGCGCATCTCCGCCGCCTCGGCGAGAACCTGCCGGGCGTCACGGGTGATCCTGGATGACCAGGCGTCGAAGTAGATCGAGACCTTGAGATCCTCACAGAGGTTGGTTTGGGCCACGCGGGACGGGGTGGCGCAGCCCGCGAGGGTCAGGGCCGACACTACCGATACCGACGCGAGGCCGTGCTTCCACAAAGCGTTCATCTCTGCCTCACCCATGAAAAAAGCTGCCGGCGAAGACGCCGGCCGCCCAGATGATCGCCGAAAAACGGCAGCCCGTCGAGCCGCTAGCGGGGACTGCCGTCTTCCCAGAAGTATCGGCCGGTCGCCTGATCGTAGAAATAGTATCGACCCGCCGCCTCATCGTAATACTGGCGTCGTTCAGGCGTCGCCCCGCAACCGCCGTCTTCTCGACAGCCCTTGATCGCGCCGACCGTACCGCCGACGACCGCGCCGATCGCGGCCCCGGTCCCGGCGTCGCCGCTGCCCGTGTTGTTCCCGATCACCGCGCCGGCGATCGCCCCGAGCCCCGCGCCGGCGGCGGCATTGCGTTCCACGTTGCCCGTCGTCGTACAGGCGGCCGTCAGCAGGCCGACCGCGGCGATCGCCAGGGCTGTCCGTGTGAGTGTCTTGTTCATCTGCCTCTCCAGTGTCTTTTCGGCCCCCATCGGGATTGGCAACGCGGCGCTGTCATGGGAGTTCCGATCAGGAACCGGAGGGGCCTGGTTCCCGTTTGCGGTGTGGAATTGAAGTCGGGCGAGGCGTCAGACGTGAACAAGGGACCGGAAAAGGTCGTGATCAGGCGTGTCGAGGTGGTGGTGAACCCGCTCTCGGGCGGCGCCGGCCCCGACGCGGTCGCCGAGGCCGAGCGCATCCTCGCCGAGGCAGGCGTCACCGGCTCGGTCCGGGTTCCTGGCGACAGCGGCCTGGAGGCCTGTCTGCGGGAGGCGCTGGATACCGCTCCCGATCTGCTCGCGATCGTCGCGGGGGACGGTACGGCCCGCACGGGCGCCGAGATGGCCGGACCTGACGGCCCGCTGGTCGCGCCTCTGCCGGGCGGGACCATGAACATGCTTCCCGGCGCGCTCTATGGGGCCCGGGACTGGGGGACGGCCCTGGCCGACATCCTGGCCGACGGCGTCGTCAAGCCGGTCGCTGGCGGTGAGATCGAAGGCCGCCGCTTCTATGTGGCGGCCATCCTGGGATCGCCGGCCCTCTGGGCGCGCGCCCGGGAGTCGGCCCGTCAGGGGAGGCTCATGTTCGCGATTGCGCGCGCGCGGCGGGCCTTGCGCGACGCCTTCTCCGGTCGGCTTCGCTTCTCTCTGGACGGGGGCGCAAGACGCAAGACAGGCGCGCTGGTGCTGATGACGCCGCTGGTGTCGAGCGCCCTGAACGAAACCGATGGATGCCTTGAGGCTGCCGCGCTGGATCCGTCGAACGCCCTGGAGGTTTTCCGGCTGGGGTTCCATGCCGCACAGGGCAACTGGCGCGCCGATCCCGCCGTGGACCCGGGGCGCTGCCGGCGCGGCCGCGCCTGGGCGGCGGGCCGGATTCCAGCGGTTCTGGATGGCGAGCCAACCCGGCTCCGGGCAGTCGCCGACTTTCGCTTCCTGCCTGTCGCATTCAGGGCGCTTGTCCCGGCGCCGCCGATGGAGCCGGACGCATGACCATCCACCGCCTCGCCCATCTTTCCGACATTCACTTCGGCGGTGAGCATGTCGACGCTGTCGCCGCCGCCAAGGCCTGGATCGCCGAGCACCGGCCCGACCTGACCGTGATCACCGGCGACGTCACCCGGAAGGGCTCCCCGGCTGAGTTCGATGCGGCGCGGAAGTGGATTAACGGCCTGGCCTGCGAAGTCCTGATCGTGCCAGGCAACCACGACACGCCCTACTACAGCCTGACACAGCGGCTGTTTCAGCCCTGGAAGCGCTACGAGGCCTACTTCGGGGCCCTGCAGGACACGGCGGTCCAGCGGGCCGGTCTTGCGATCGCGCCGGTGAACACCGCCCGCGGGGCCCAGCTGCGGGCCAACTGGTCAAAGGGCGCCATCAGCGAGGGGCAGGCCCGGCGGGCGCTACGGTCACTATCCGGCGCCCGGCCTGGCTCCCTCAGGATTGTCGCCTGTCATCATCCCCTTGTGGAGATGATCGGCGGACCGATGAGCGGCCGGGTTCACGGCGGTCGGCAGGCCGCGGAGGCCTTTTCGCAAGGCGAGGTCGACCTGGTGCTGACCGGGCATGTCCATGCGCCATTCGCCCTGCCCTATCCCGGCGGCGACGGCCGCACCTGGGCGGTGGGCGCCAGCACCCTGTCCATTCGCGAGCGCGGCGTCCCGATCGGCTTCAATAGCATCGAGGTGGCGGAAGACTGCGTTACGGTGACAGCGCTGGCCTGGACCGGATCGCATTTCGAGCCGTGGCGAACCTGGCGGATTGACCGGCGACCCGCCTCGCGGGGAGCCGGGCCGGCATGAAGGCCCCGAGGGCCCAGGGAATTCAGGGAACATCAAACATGACTTCACTCCGGGAGCGCCGGCGGAAGTCAGGCAACCTTCATCGCTTCGGGTTGGACGGTTTGTCCACGAACGCCCGCAGGACCGCGGCGATCAGTTGGGGATTGCGCAGGGCGTAGAGTCCGGCGGCCACGGCGGCGCCGGACGCCAGTAGAGGCCGTTCCCGAGCCAGCGAAAGAATGGTGTCGACCATGGTGGCGTCGGGCGCCGCCGCCGCCATGTTGCGCTTGTCGCCATCCGCCTTGCGGGCCGCGATCAAGCCGGCCAGCGCCACCAGGATCGCCGCGCTGGCGGCGACAACAGCCGCCGCGCCGGGCGCGCCAAGGTGGGGCTCAACCAGCGCGTAGAGCGCGAAAAAAGCGGAGAAGACGCCGACGGCCGCGGCGGCGGCAATAGCGGCGGCGGCCGCGACGGCCATCAGCGTCCGCTCCATCATCAGCGGCGATCGCCCCGGCCGGCCAGCAGAAGGCCGATGAGCAGGCCGACGCCGATCCCCGCCAGGGTGGCGGTGACCGGGCGTTCCTTCACGCGATCAACGACGTAGCGCTGGGCGACCTCGAACTGCTCGCCGGCGTTGTCGGTGTAGGCGCGGCTCTGGGCGCGAAGGGTCTCGATCCCTTCACGAACCGCCGCTTCCGTGCGGCTCGCCGCCTCGGTCAGCTTCTCGCGCGCCTGATCGGTGGCGTCGATGAAGCTGCGCTCGGCATGCTTGGCGGCGTTCTTCAGAGCGGCCTTGGCCTGTTCGGCCTCTTCGGCGGCGGCGGTCGTGACATTGGTAGGGCCGTTGCTCGGCATGAATATTCTCCAGGTTCGCGGGCGCGCCAGATCCGGCGAGCCTTCCACGGGAAGGGATCAGAGGGACCAACGCGAAGTGGCGACAGGGGTTCCACACTAGCGGCACAAGCCCGTCTAGGGAACGGCGATTTGCAGGACGGGCGACCGTCGCCGCCGATTGTTCCCCCCGCCGACGCCCGTCGCGTCTCGCGCGAGGCGCTGGGACCGGATAAGGTGGCGAATGGACGACGCGGCGGCACAGACAAGCGCGGAGCGCGAGGCGGCGCGACTCCGGGCGCTCAAGGCCCTCCACGCTCTGGACAGCGGCTCCGACAGCCGGTTCGAGCGCATCGTCCGGACGGCGGCGCTTGTCCTGCGGGCTCCAAGAGCCGCGATCATCCTCGTCGACGCCGACAGGCTTTGGCACAAGGCCGGGGTCGGCGTGCCGGCCGGGCAGCACCCGCGCGCGGGCAGTCTGGCGGATCGGATGGTTCGCTCGACCGAGACCGTCTTTGTCGACGACCTGTCCACCGACCCCCGCTTCGACCCTATCCGGTCGTCCCTCAGCCAGGTCGACGTCCGCTTCTATGCGGGGGCGCCGCTGGTCGCGCCCGGCGGGGAAGTGGTCGGGGTGCTGGCGGTGGAAGACCCCGAACCGCATGCGCCGCACGACAACGGCGAGCGGATGGCGCTCGAGGATCTCGCCGCGCTGACCATAGACATGCTGGTCCGTGACGCACAGGATATCGATAGCCAGCGCCGCGCCCGCCTGGACCACCAACGGGTCGAGCTGGCGCTCGACGCGGCGGGCCTGGGCGAATTCGAATGGGACATGGGCGAGGACACCGTCTTCGTCAGTGATCGCATGAGGGCGCTGACCGGTCTGAGCCGCTCGTCCGCGCCCGCCGAAGGCGGCGACGCCTCTTTTCGCCTGGTGCATCCCGACGATGTCGACAACCTGCGCAAGGCGGTCGACGAAGGCCTTCGCAAGGCGGGTCGCTATTCGGTCCGCTACCGCATGGTCCGGCCTGACGACGGCCGCCAGCGCTGGATGCAGGGGGCCGGGGTCCTGGCCCTTGACGAGCAGGGTCGGCCGCTGCGGGTCATCGGGGTGATCCGCGACATCACCGAGTCCCGGGACGAGGAGGAGCATCGCGAGGTGCTGCTGGCCGAGCTCGATCACCGGGTGAAGAACGTGCTGGCGGCGGTACAGTCGCTGGCCGCGCAGTCGGCGCGGAAGACCACCTCGACCGAGGGCTTCATGACCGCCTTCGCCGGCCGGCTCAAGGCCATGGCCTCGGCCCATGAGCTGCTGACCGCCACACGCTGGCGCGGCGCCAGCCTGGCCCACATCGCCGCGGCCGAGCTTGGGGGCCTGGCGCACGGGCAGGCGCGCTGGGAAGGTCCGGAGATCACCCTGAAGCCAAGGGCCGCCAACGCCGCGTCGCTGGCGCTGCATGAGCTGGCCACCAACGCGGTCAAGTACGGCGCGCTGTCGACGGAGAGCGGACGTATCGAGCTGAGCTGGTCGCGCGCGGCCGACGGCGGTTTCGTCATCGAATGGTCGGAAGCCGGAGGTCCGCCGGTGAAGTCGCCGGAAAGACGCGGCTTCGGCTCGACGCTGCTGGAACAGGTCACCGGCCGGGAACTGGGCGGCGCGGTGGAGCTGGACTATCGGGTCGACGGGCTGCGGGCCCGGATCGCCGGCAACGCGGGCGTTGTGCTCGACAAGCCGCCGGCTGACACGCTGCTGGCGCCGGTCGAGGACCCTCCCGCCCCGGTCATCGGCGCATCGCTGGGCCAGCCCATGGCCGAGGCCAGCATTCGCGGCCTGAAGATTCTCATCGTCGAGGACGCGGTCCTTCTGGCGCTGGAACTGGCGGCGGGACTCCAGGACGCCGGCGCCGTCATCGTCGGGAACGCGGCCGAGCTCGAGGAAGGCATGGCCATGCTCAACCTGGACATCGACGCCGCCGTGCTGGACGCCAATCTCAACGGGGCGTCGGTGGCCCCCCTGGCCGAGGCGCTGAGGGCGCGGGGGACGCCGTTCGTCTTCGCCACCGGCTATGGCGAGCGCGGCGCGCCCGAGGGCTTCGACGCTCCCGTCGTGCGCAAGCCCTACAACGTGAACCAGATCGTGCGGGCCTTGGCCGAGGCCGTGGAGCGGTAGGCATCCTTGCCTGTCATCCCGGCCGGAGCATGGCGAAGGGCCGGGATGACAACTGAGTCTCAGATCACGCCGCGTTCGCGCAGGCCCGAGATCTCATCTGTGCTCATCCCCAGCCGCCCGGACAGGACCGCGTCGGTATGTTCGCCCAACGCCGGGCCGGGCCAGCGAACGGAGCCCGGCGTCCCGGTGAGCCTTGGAAAGGCGTTCTGCATCTTCACCGCGCCGAACACCGGGTGCGGCACCTCGACGATGGCCTCGCGGGCGGCGAACTGCGGGTCGTCGAGCATGTCGGAGGCGCGGAAGACCCGGCCGGCGGCCACGCCGCTGGTCTCCATCAGCGCCAGCAGCGCCTCGGCGTCGAGCGTCGCGGTCCAGGCGCCGATCAGGGCGTCCAGCTCCGCCTGGTGCTCACCGCGCGCGGCGTGGCCGGCATAGCGCGGATCCTGCGCCAGCTCGGGCCGGGCCATGGCGTCGCACAGGCGCCGGAACAGGGTGTCCTGGTTGGCACCGATGACCACCAGCGCCCCGTCCTTTGTCGGATAGGCGTTGGACGGCGCGATGCCGGGCAGCACAGAGCCGGACCGCTCGCGGACATAGCCCGTAAGGCCATACTCGGTGATCAGGTTCTCCATCACCGACAGCACGCTCTCATAGATGGCGGCGTCGACGATCTGGCCCTTGCCGCTGCGGTGGCGGGCGTGGAGGGCCATCATGGTCCCCAGCGCCGCATGCAGCCCGGCCAGACTGTCGCCGACCGAGATCCCGGCCCGGGCGGGTGCGCGGTCGGGCTCGCCGGTGATGTAGCGCAGGCCGCCCATGGCCTCGCCGATCAGGGCGTAGCCGGCGCGGGAGGAATAGGGGCCCGTCTGGCCGAAGCCCGAGACCCGGGCCATGACCAGACCGGGGTTGTCGGCCGAGAGGCGCTCGTAGCCGAGGCCCCACTTTTCCATCGCGCCCGGCCGGAAGTTCTCGACCAGGACATCGGCGCCGCCGATCAGGCGGCGGGCGATGTCCTGACCCTCGGCGGTTCGCAGATCCAGCGTCACCGAGCGCTTGTTGCGCCCGATCACCGGCCACCAGGGCGAGTGGCCCTTGGGCAGGGAGCGGCCCCACTGACGCATCGGATCGCCGGCCTTCGGGTCCTCGATCTTGATCACGGTGGCGCCGAAGTCGCCGAGGATCTGGCCGCAGAACGGCCCGGCGATCAAAGTCCCCATCTCGATGACCGTCAGGCCGTCGAGCGGACCCGGTTTCGTCGTGGTCGCCTCGGAACTCATCACGCCTCCCCTCGCCCGACCGGGCTTGCCGTGGGCTTGGCGGCGGCGGCGAGGTCTGTCAACGGGCCGCGGGGGTCGAGGGCGTCAGCTCCCGGCCTTGGCGACGTTGTCGTCCGAATTGCGGTCGATCAGGTAGTTGTAGGGATCGACCCCGGCGTAGCGCGGTTCCCTGTCGACCGTGAAGGTCAGAGTCTGGGTTCCCGACCGGATCGGCCGCTTGGCCATGGTGACCACGTCCTTGCTGGTGAAGGCCTTGCCGCCCGGCATGGCCATGAACAGGCCCACGTCGAGAACCTCATCGAGCGGCGCCTCGGTCTCCTTGCCCTTGCCGTCGGCGTAGAGCTTGCGGGCCTTGACGGTCAGGGTGACGTCAAACCGGCCGTCCGTCCGTTTCTTCACCGCCACCGACCGGGTCTGGATGTCGTAGAGGGTTATCTTCTGGAACAGGTCGGTGATCAGGTCCTGTTTGTCGGCCGGGGCCTCGGCGCGCAGCGCGCTGATCAGATCGATCGATGTCGGATAGGGCGCGCCGTTGAAGGCGTGGATGCGCAGGATCCGCTGCAGCGCGCGGTTCACCGCGGCCTCGCCGATCTCCCGCTGCAGCCGGTACATGACCAGCGAGCCCTTTCGGTAGTGGATGTAGCCCTGGTCCTCGACGCGGTAGAGCGGCAGTTCCTCAAGGGGGTCGCCGCCCCGGGCCCGCAGGTAGCTGTCGAGCTCGAACTTGAGGAACTTGCGGATCTGGTCTTCGCCGTACATCCGCTTCATGACCATCAGCGCCGAGTACTGGGCCAGGGTCTCCGACAGCGCGGTCGAACCCTGCTGGTCGGCGCCGATCACCTGGTGCGCCCACCACTGGTGCCCGATCTCGTGGGCGCCGATGTAGGTGACCATGTCGATCTTGGACGGGTCCCGGTAGTCGGCGATGAAGCCGAGGTTTTCCGACCAGGGCATGGTGTTGGCGAAGGCCTGGGCGAAGTCCTCGTAGGCCGGGAACTCCAGGAAGCGCAGCTGGCGGAACTGGTAGGGGCTGAAGTTGGCCTGGAAGTAGTCGAGCGAGGCCTTGGCGCCGGTCTTCATCCGCTCGACGTTCCAGGGGTGGCGCGGGTCGAAATAGACCGCGATGTCGATGCCCTTGTAGGTCTCGCGCGAGACCTCATAGCGGGCCGACTGCACCGAGAAGAACGGCATGACCGGCGACTCGGTTACGAACCGCGCCGTACGGCGCCCGTCGCGGGTGACGTCGGAAACCATGTAGCCCGGCGCGATCGGCGTCTGGTCCGCGACCGTGCTGACGGTGATGTCGGCGGTCACGAAGTCGGCGTCATGGCGCAGGTAGTTGAACTGGCGTGAGGCGGCGTCGCCCAGCTTTGGCATGCGCTGCTCGACCGGCAGGCCGTACTTGCGGCGCTTGGCGCGGTCCTGCAGCAGGCCGATGCGCTCCATGCCCAGCAGCGGCGCAAACTCGCCGTTGTTCACGAAGGTGCCGTTGGGAACGACGCGGGTTTCATTGCCGCTGTTGCGGAAGCCGCGCTGGGCCCGTTCGGTGGTGAAGCTGATCGTCCGCCGCTCGCCGGGCAGCATCGGCGTGTCGAGCGCGAAGATCCGGTAGTTGAAGCGGTCATAGGTTCGAATCGACCGTCCGCCCTGGATGTTCAGCGCGCTGACCTTCAGGTCTCTGTCGAACAGGACGTGGATTTCCTTGAGCGGCTGGTTGGTGCGGTTCTCCACGACGTAGGAGCCCAGGGTCGAGAGGCGCGGCTCGTCCGGATAGATGTCCACCTGCAAGGTCATCGACACGACCTTTGGACGCGGCGTGTCGACGTACTTGATCAACTCGCGCTCGAAGTCGGCCTGCCACTTCTCGTCGTCGATGTTGGTGCGATAGGTGTTGAGGACGTTGGTGTTGTAGAAGATGAATCCGCCGGCTCCGACGAAAACCACCGCAGCCGCCGCGAAGGTGAGGCCGGCCTTGCCGGTCAGCCGCCGGGGCAGCCGGCGCAGGCGCGGCCAAAGCCGGCTCTCGGTTCCCCGCCGCCAGAGGGCGTAGCCGAGCACCAACAGAATGACGGCGAAGGCGCTCCAGTAGAGCCGGAACCACCAGGCCCCGATCCAGAACTTGCCCATGCCGTTCATGTCGGACAGGGGCACGCCCGGCGAGCCGCCGTAGTTGTAGAGGTTGTGCTGGAAGCCGAGCGTCACGAAGGTGATCGTGGTGACCAGGTACAGGACCATCAGGCCCCACCCGACGAACTTGTGCGGCGACAGGACCTGCAGGAAGACCGCCAGGACCGCGACCATGATGTAGTCGACGCTCTGCGGCAGGACATACCAGAGCAGGTACTCCGGAATCTGGAACTCGAAGAACCCCTTGGAGGCCTGGATGGCGATGGCCGCCAGGACGCTGACCAGAAGGGTCGAGATCAGGACCAGCGAGATCGCCAGGACCTTGGGCGCGATGAAGGCCCAGTCCGGAACGGGCGTGGAATCGATGATCTCGTGCGTCTTCTTCTCGCGCTCGCGCCAGACCAGTTCACCGGCGTAGTAGATGGAGATGATGATCGGGATCAGGCCGAACGTACCGGCCAGGGCCGGAATCAGAACGCGGGTGACCGGGTAGATCTCGCCGCCGTACCCGGCCGCCTCCGCCGCGAACCACAGGCCTCCGAAAGCGTTTGCGAGCCCGATGAACAGCAGGACGCCGTAAGCGGGGCTTCCGAACACCTGCAACATGTCGAGGCGCGTTCGGGTGGCCAGCTGGGCCCATGCGGTGGCGGAGTCGAAGCGGGGCTTGGGTAGGGCGGCGAGCGGCGGCGGTGGCGCGTCCGGCGCGGCGATCATGGCCAGCTTGTCGCGTTTGGCCTTCCTGCCGGACAGGCTGCCGGCCTGGAGGCTGAACAGGAAGTAGGCGAGCGTCAGGAAGCCGGCGCTGAGCGCCAGCGAGAAGATGCGGTTGAACAGCAGCGCGCCTTCGAGCACCGGCGTCAGGGTGTTTCGCTCGGCGGCGGTCCAGTATTTCGTCACGAGGCCGAAGACGGCGGTGCCGAACGGCTCCCACAGGGCCGCCGGCTTCTCGAACTCCGGCCTGTCCAGGGCGATCCCGGCGATGATCCAGATGACCAGCAGCGCGATCACCCCGACATAGGTCCACATCAGCGACCGGGTGACGGTCGCCAGGGTGAAGAACAGTGACGAGGTCAGCAGCAGGGCCGGCAAGGCCAGCACGAAATAGGCGAAGAGATAGGCCTGCGGGTTGAACGGGCCGATGGTCTCCGGATCCAGCCACGGCATGGCCGCGCCCACCGCGATTGCCAGCGGGACCGCCAGGAACGACAGGGCCGCCGCCAGGAAAGCGCCCGTGAACCGCCCGTAGAGATAGTCGAACTTGCGGATCCGCGTTGACCGGAGAATGGATCCGAACCCGGACTCGTCATCCCGCACGATGACGTTGGCGACAAAGGCCGTCGTCACGAACATGTAGAAGATCGCCAGGATCAGGTGGGTCTGGGCGATGGCGTAGGGCGAGTTCTCGTGGATGTTGCCGCCGCCGCCGATGCTGATCTGGTCGGTGGCGACAAACCCGAAGGTCAACAGGAAGAAGATGGCGATCGCGATCCAGAAGATCGGCGACCTGACCTGATAGCGAAACTCGAAGGCCGCGATCTTGCCGAACATGCCGGGCCCTCCGCTCAGGCGGCCTTGCGGTGGGTCGAGAGGGTGGAGAAGTAGACGTCCTCCAGATCCCCCTGCACCGCTGCAAAGCCGTCGCCCGGGTCGCTGTCGGCGATGATATGGATCACGGTCCGTCCGGCGAACAGCCGGGTGGAGATGACCTGGTAGCGTGCCTTGCAGGCCTCGAGCTCGGCCTTGTCGATGGTCTTCATCCAGATCCGGCCCTGCAGCGAGGCGACCAGCGCCTGGGGCGCGCCCTGGCCGACGATGCGCCCGTCGCAGATGATGGCCATGGCCGGGCAGAGGTCGGAGACGTCCTCGACGATGTGGGTCGAGAGGATGACCACCACGTTCTCGCCGATCTCGGCCAGCAGGTTCAGGAAGCGGTTGCGCTCCTCGGGGTCGAGGCCGGCGGTCGGCTCGTCGACAATGATCAGCGAGGGGTCGCCGATCAGGGCCTGGGCGATGCCGAAGCGCTGGCGCATCCCGCCGGAGAAGCCGGCGATGGCCTTGTGCCGCACCTTCCAGAGGTTGGTCTGGTTGAGCAGGGTCTCGACGGTTTCCTTGCGGTCCTTGCGGTCGGAGACGCCCTTCAGGACCGCCATGTGATCGAGCATGTCATAGGCCGACACCCGCGGGTAAACGCCGAAATCCTGGGGCAGATAGCCGAGCGTGCGGCGCAGCGCCTCGGGGTCCTTCAGCACGTCGATCTCGCCGAAACGGACGTGCCCGGACGTCGGCGCCTGCAGCGTGGCGATGGTCCGCATCAGGGTCGACTTGCCGGCGCCGTTGGGGCCGAGCAGGCCGAACATGCCCTTGGCGACGGTCAGGCTGACCTCGTCCAGCGCCACGGTGCCGTTGGAATAGACGTGTGTGAGATTTTCGACGATCAGCATGACAAGACCTGCCCCCGCAGCGGATATCCTTAAGCCCGCACTCCCCGTCGCCGACATGACAGGCCCCGGCGGCGTGCGGCAAGTGAAAGAACGTACAGACAGCGCCCGCGCCGTCTCGCCATCGTCGCGATGCTAGGCTAGGAACCAGCGCCATGACCCGCAAACTTCCCTTCGAAGCCATCGAGAACTTCCGCGACTTCGGCGACTACGGCGCCGGTGAGCGCCGCATCCGCAAGGGCGTGCTCTATCGCGCCGCCCACCAGGCCGAGGCGACCGACTCCGACCTGGACTCGCTGGCGGCGCTTGGCCTGAGCCTGATCGTCGACCTGCGCCGCCCCAACGAGCGGACGCGCAGCCCCAGCCGGCGCTGGAATGGCTTTTCCGCCGAGGTCATCGAGAACGGTGAGGGCGAAGAGCACGACGATCCCTGGCACCGGTTCATCGCCGGGTCGGACCTGACCGCGAAAGCCTTCACCGACTACATGGTCGACTACTATCGCGAGGCGCCGTTCGTCGGCCGCCACGTCGACCTCTACAGCCGCTACTTCCAGCGCCTGGGCGATACGGAGGGCGCGACGCTGATCCACTGTGCGGCCGGCAAGGACCGCACCGGCATCCTGGCGGCGCTGACCCACCACATCGCCGGAGTGCACGAGGACGACATCTTCGCCGACTTCCTGCTGACCAACGATCCGGTGCGCTTCGAGCGTCGGGTGCCGATGATGCGCCAGGCGATCCTCGACATGACCGGTCGCGAGGCCACCGACGAGGCGCTGGTCACCGCGCTGGGCGTGGAACTGCACTATCTGGAGACCGCCTTCGCGGCCATCCATGACGCCCACCCCTCCATCGACCACTACCTGGAGACGGTTCTGGGCGTGGACAGCAAGACCCGGGCGGCCATCGAGGCGCGTATCCTGGAGTAGAAGTCGGGCGCGGCCGCGAGGTCGCCCGTGACAAACGCGCGTTTGACGTCCACCGTTGGGGCAAGGCCGCACCACGACGGCCTGCTCCAGGGAAGGACGACAGCCGAATGACCGAGCGCAGGCCGGGCGACGCCGAACACGATCTGGTCGTTCTTGGCGAGGTGCTTCCGGACGGGATCGAACCGGCCGGGGGCGCGGCGGCGCCGCCGCCCGCGGCCGGCAGGCTGTCGCTGGGCGGATGGAGCTGGTCGCTGTTCCAGGGCGGTCGCGACCCCTATGTCATCCTGATCACCATCTACATCTTCGCCCCCTATTTCACGACGGCGGTGGTGGGTGACCCGGTGACGGGCCAGGCGATGATCGCCGCGGTCAGCACCCTCAACAGCATTCTGATCGCCCTGACCGCCCCCATCCTGGGCGCGGCCATCGACCGCTACGGCGCGCGCAAGCCGCTGATGCTGGCCATCGTGGCGGCCATGGCGCCGCTGATCTTCATGCTGTGGTTCTCAAAGCCCGGCGGCGAGGGCCTGTCGGTCATGGCCGGCCTGTGGCTGTTCGGGATCATCGGCGTGCTGTTCGCCTACTGCGAGGTGATCCACAATTCGATGCTGATCGGGGCGGCGGGGCACCGGCACGCGCCCCAGGCCTCGGGGCTGGCGCTGTCGGCGGGCAACTTCTTCTCGGTCCTGACCCTGACCTTCTGCCTGCTGGCCTTCGCCCTGCCCGGCAATCCGGCCGTCGCCGGCTGGCCGCTGGTGCCCGACCAGCCGCTGTTCGGGCTGGACCCGAGCCAGGCCGAGACCTCGCGCATCGTCGCGCCGATCGCCGCCGTCCTGCTGGTGCTGTTCGCGATCCCGCTGTTCCTGTTCACCCCCGATGCACCCAGGACCGGGACGGGCTTCGTGCCGGCGCTGAGGCAGGCCGCGGCCCAGCTTGGCGGCGTGGTCTGGTCGATCCTCTCGGCGGCGATGAAGGGCCCGGCCCGGCTGCGTCAGACGCTGGGCGTGCTCGTCACCGAGAAGGACGCGGTGATCTACCTGTGCGCCCGGATGCTGTTCAACGACGGCATGACCGCCCTGCTGATCTTCTCGGGCATCTACACGGCCGGCGTCATGGAGTGGCAGATCATGGAGATGCTGGCCTACGGCATCCTGCTCAGCCTCTTCGCGGTGGCCGGCGGCTTCGCGGGCGCCTTTCTCGACGGGCTGATGGGGCCGCGCAACGCGGTCCGGTTCGAGATCACCGCCTCGCTCGTCTGCCTGATCGCCTGGCTCGGCATGGGCCGGGACAAGATCCTCTACTTCTGGCCGTATGACGCGGCCGCGCATGCGCCCCTGTGGGACGGCCCGATGTTCCGCACCCTGCCGGAGGTGCTCTACCTGGTCATCGGCTTTGGCGTGGCGGTCTTCGTCACCGCCCACTACGCCTCCAGCCGCACCCTGCTCACGCGGCTGGTGCCGGCCGAGAAGCTGCCGGCCTTCTTCGGGATGTACGCGCTGTCGGGATCGATCACCGTCTGGATCGGCTCGCTGCTGGTCGGCATCTTCACCGCCCTGACCCAGAGCCAGGCCGGCGGCTTCATCCCGATCGGCGCCCTGCTGTTGCTGGGCCTGATCGGCATGTTCTTCGTCAAGGGCGGCGGCAAGCAGATCGCCTGAGCCGTTTGCCGCCGGGTCCGGGGGGCGCTATCTCCCGACCCATGCGCGCGGCGACCCTCCTGGAGCGACCCTGGCGACGACCGGAGGCGGTGCTGTCGGCCTTCGCCGACGAGCCGTGGGCCTGCGCCTTCCTGTCAGGGGGCGCCGGCGACCACGCGCGCTGGTCCTATGTGCTTCGCCAGCCCGATGCGACCCTGACCCTGGCGGCCGTCGATCCGCGCGATCCCTTCGACCTGATCCGCGGCCTGCTGGACGAGCCCCGCGACAGCCATCCGGACGGCCCGCCATTCCAGGGCGGGCTGGCCGGACTGGCGGCCTACGAACTGGGCGATCGCATCGAGTCTCTGGGCCTGGCGCGCCACCCTGACTGGCCCGACCTGCTGGTGGGACGTTACCCGGCCCTGCTCGCCTTCGACCACGAGCAGCTCCGGGTGCTGGCGATCGGCCGGACTCCGGACCAGGCCGCCGCCGCCGCGGGCTGGCTGGAGGCCCCGGAACGCGACGTCCGGACTGGCAGACTGACTGTCTCGATCAGCGCTTCCTCCGGCGACGTCTACGAGGCGGCCGTGGCCGAGGTCGTGAGCTGCATCCACGACGGGGAGTACTTCCAGGCCAACATCGCCCGCCTGTGGACCGGGCGGCTGGTTCAGGGCGCCCGACCGTTCGACCTGGCGGCCCGGCTGGTCGGCCAGAGCGCGGCGCCGTTCGCCGGCTACCTGCGGACGCCGGGTAGGGCGGTGGTCTCCAACTCGCCGGAGCGGTTCGTCAGCGTCGGCCCTCTCAGAGAGAACGGGGGCCGGCGTCTGACCGTCGAGACCCGGCCGATCAAGGGAACGCGCCCGCGCGGCGCGACGCCCGCCGCCGACGCGGCCCTGGCCGCCGAACTGGTGGCCAGCGAAAAGGACCGGGCCGAGAACCTGATGATCGTCGACCTGATGCGCAACGACCTGTCGCGGGTCTGTTCGCCCGGGGCGGTGACCACCCCGGAGCTGTTCCGCGTCGAGAGTTTCGCCAACGTCCACCACCTGGTCTCGACGGTGCGCGGCGTCATGGCGCCGGGCATGACCGCTGCCGACCTGCTGGAGGCCGCCTTCCCGCCCGGGTCGGTGACCGGCGCCCCGAAGGTCCAGGCCATGAAGTCCATCGCCCGGCTGGAGCCGCCGCGCGGACCCTACTGCGGGGCGCTGTTCTGGGCCGGGTTCGACGGCGCCTTTGACTCCAGCGTCCTGATCCGGACTCTCGGCCTGGTCGAGGACGATGACGGCTGGCGATTCGAGGCGCGGGCCGGGGCCGGCATCGTCGCCGACAGCGACCCGCGGGCCGAACGGCTCGAGACTGAAGCCAAGATCGCGGCCCTGCTCCGCGCGCTGACGACGGAGTGACCCCATGACCATGCCGCTGGATGATCGCGGGCTGCTGCTCGGCGACGGGGTCTTCGAGACCATCCTCGCCGTCGACGGGGAGCTGATCCTGTTCGAGGCCCACATCGCCCGCCTGCGCCGGGCCTGCTGGGAGCTGGGCCTTAACCAGCCGGAACCGGACGCGGCGCGCCGGCTGTGCGAGCTGGCGCTGGGCGATACGGGGGCCACAAGCGGACGTTTCGCAGTGCGGCTGACCCTGACCGCCGGCTCAGGCGGGCGCGGGCTGAACCGGCCCGAGATGATCGAGCCGCACGTCTTCGCCGCCACCAGCCGACATGTTCGTCCGGAAGGCGCGATCGGCCTGCGGACCAGCGCGATCCGCCGCAACCCGACCTCTCCCGGCGCGCGGATGAAGACCCTGTCCTATCTGGACAATGTCATGGCCCGTCGCGAGGCCGAGCCCGCCGAGGCGCTGATGCTGAACACAAGCGGGGACCTGGCCTGTGCGGCGGCGGCGAACCTGTTCTGGATCAAGGAGGGGCGCCTGTTCACGCCCTCGCTGGACTGCGGCGTGCTGGACGGCGTCATGCGCCGGCAGGTCCTGCTGGTCGCCGGCGAGTTCGGCCTGTCGCCACGCGAGGGCAGCTTCCCGCCGAGCGCCCTCACCGAGGCGGAAGCGGTCTTTCTCACCAACAGCCTGATCGGCGTGCGGCCGGTGTCATCGCTGGATGGTCTGGACCTGCCGACGCTTCCGGTCGTGCGGGACCTGGCCGACCGTCTGTCGGAGGTGTCCTAGTTTGACTTGGCGACCTCATCCGACTTGCGGGGCCGCAGGTAGAACTTGCGGTTGAAGGTCACGGCTTCGGGCATGAAGAAGTTGACCGGCGAGTCGTAGGAATAGGTCACCTCGGACAGGATCACGCTCTGGTTCGCGGCAATGACACCGGACGGCACCGACAGTGACGCGCCCGCCGCATGCGCGGCCAGGCCCGAGCCGCTGCTCCAGGCCACCGTCGTGGCGCCGGCCGCGTTGGCCTTCACGCTGGTCACCCGCAGCTTCAGGGTGTTGGTCGGGTAGGGCTGCATGATCGTCGTGGCGACCTGGAAGATGTCGGTGAGGTCGGCGTTGGAGACGGTCGAGGACTGGGCGACCAGGTCGCCGATGGCCGAGGCGGCGTGTCCGGCCCGACGCTCCGCCAGCAGGGCCTGGGTAATCTCCGCCAGCCCGAAGTAGAAGGCGATCATTGCCGGCGCGATGAGGGCGAACTCGACGGCGGATACGCCGCGGCGGTCGCGGCCCAGACGCTTGAGCAGGGTGATCATGAGTCGTACGGCTCGTTTCGGAAAGTCACCGTCGAATAGACGAGACGCTTCGTGCCCCCGAGGTTTGCAAGGCAGGCGTTCAGCATCGGCGTGATCAGGGTCCATTCGTAGTAGGCGCGGACCACGACGATGTCCTCGCCGCCGCCCGGCGTGAAACTTGTCTTGGCGTCGTCAATCTCGCCGTCGGTGACCGGGCTGGTCATGCTGACGTCGGCGAACTTGGGGAAGGTGCGGACATCGATGGTCAGCTTGTCGTCGCAACTCGACCCGAGCCAGGTCATGTTGTCGCAAACAGCGGCCTTGAAGGTGCCGGCGCTGCCGCCGCCGGATTGTAGCTGGCCGGTCCGGATCGTGCGAGATGCGGCCTCGGTGGCGTTGTCGAGCGTCGTCGACACCATGAAGACCAGGCCCAGTTCAAAAACCCCGAACATCAGGGCCAGGAACGGCGTTGCGATCAGCGAGAACTCCACCGCCGTGGCGCCGCGGCGGGCCGCGGCGAAGCGCCTGAACAGCGATCTGGATCTGAGGGCCCTCAAGGCCATTGGCGCGCGCCTGCCCAATCGGATGGTCCGCAGGATAGCGCGCTGTCCCTAACCGGCGGTTTACTCGCCCTGCGGCCTGGCCGCGCCGGTCGCCCGCGCGGCCGCCGAGGTGTAGGGGCCGGAGGACTCCTGGTAGGCGGTGTCGCTCTCGCCCGGCATCGGCGTGCGCTCGCAGCGCGGGGCGCAGGAATAGTTGAACAGCCCCGGGCCGCGATACATCGTCACCCGGCCGTCGTCGGATGACGAGACGACGATCTGACGGTCGAGGATGGTCCGCCCGCGCCCGTCCAGGACCAGCAGATTGGTGATCCCGTATCCCTTGCCGGTCACGATCAGGTTGCGGCCGTCGATGACGGTGACGTCCGCAACGGCCGGATTGCCGATGATCACGTCCCGCGCTGTGCCCGTCAGCGAGACCCTGGCCGCCTGGTCGATACGGATCGGCAGGCTCTGCGCGGTCGCCGGCAGGGCAGTCGCGAGGGTCGTCAGGACGGCGACGAGGCTGAGGATGCGGCGCATTGGGATTTTCCGGGGCGTTTTTTCGCCCCCGAGACTCGGCCCGAATGGTCAACAAAGACTGAAAATGACTCACGGGCGGGCGGGCGTGATTCCTGTAAAGACTTTCGCCTCACTTCAGGCGTCGTGGTTAAGCGATCGTAATAGTAAACCCAAGTAAACCATAGAAAATTCTTCGGCAAAGTTCTGCTGTTTACTGGCCATTAAATGCCTCCTGCGAATGTGGCCTTGTTTTCGGGGGCAGACAAGCCAAGCGGCTTGGATCCGCCAACCGCTAGCTTGCTGATGAGGAGATCAAGCAATGACCAAGTTTATGACTCGCTTCGCCAAGGATGAATCCGGCGCCACGGCCATCGAATACGGCCTGATCGTCGCCCTGATCGCGGTGGTGATCATCACCGCCGTCTCGACCCTGGGCGGCAAGCTCAATACCGCCTTCGGCGACATCAACGACGGCCTGGACGCCCCCGCCGCGTAATTCGGCGTCGCTTCGGAAAACAGGGGGCCGCGGAGAAATCCGCGGCCTTTCTGCTTTCTGCGTCCCAGTTTCCCGACGCGGGCAGGCCCGGCGTCAATGATCGGTTCACCGCTGCGGGTGCAGAGTCGACGCTTCACCGAAAGACCCCGGACGGTCCATGCTTCCGCTGATCCAGTTCCTGCTTCTCGTCGCCTTTCCCGCCCTGGCGATCATCGCCGCGATGCGTGACGCGACCAGCTTCACCATTCCCAACTGGATCTCCCTGGCGCTCATCGCCCTCTTCTTCCCAACCGCCCTGCTGCTGGGTGCGTCGGTTACCCAGATCGGCCTGGCCGTCGCGGTGGGCTTCGGCGCGCTGATCGTCGGCATGGGCATGTTCGCCGCTGGCTGGATCGGCGGCGGAGACGCCAAGCTGTTCGCCGCTGCCGCCCTTTGGCTCGGCTGGTCGGCCCTGCTGCCCTTCCTGGCCGTGACCGCCCTGGCGGGCGGCGCCCTGGCCTTCTCCCTGCTGGTGATGCGGTCCGGATGGCTTCGGCCGGTGACGATCGGGCTGCGCGGCTGGATCGGCCGCCTGGTGACTCCCGGCGAGAACGTGCCCTACGGCGTGGCCATCGCGGTCGGCGCCCTGGTCGCCTTTCCGACCAGTCTGCCCGCCCAGCTCTTCCCGGGCCTTTCCTGAGCGGCGGCTTAGGCGCGCGTTAACCATGCGCGCTCAAAGGTAGGCGGCCGCCAGAAGGGCAGGCGACGAATCGCCCCTGCATCCGAGCCGGATCGGCTGGACGCTCAAGAGTTCCTTAGTCCCTTCCGGGGTCAGTCCGACCTGATGAGCGCCGTCCGCATTCTTATCCTGGTGATCGCCGCTGTCGCCGCCATCGCGATGGCGTTCGTGGTTCGCGGCGCCTTCTCGCCCAGGACGGCGCCATCAGTCGCCGCCGCCGCGCCGACACCCGCCGCCGGACCGACCGTGCGCGTGTTGGTCGCAAAGCGTGACCTGCCGACGGGGGCCCGACTGAGCCCGGCCGACCTGGGCTGGCAGGACTGGCCCGCCGGGGGGCTCAGCGCCACCTTCACCACTGACGGCGCCCCCCCGCAGCTCAAGCAGACCGGCGCGGTCGGCGCGGCCAAGGAGGCCGCCGACACCGCCGGCGGCCTGTTCGGCGATGCGGCCATCAAGGCGCTCGAAGGCGCGGTCGTCCGTGAACCGTTCGTCAGCGGCGAGCCGATCGTGGCCCGCAAGATCGTCAAGACGGGCGAAGGAAACTTCATGGCCATCGTGCTGGCCCCCGGCATGCGGGCGATGAGCGTGGGCGTAACGGTCGACACCGCGGCGGGCGGCTTCATCCTGCCAGGTGATCGCGTGGATCTCATCGTCAGCCAGACCAACGGCGAAAACGGCATTCTGACCGAAACCGTGCTGCACAACGTCAAGGTTCTGGCCATCGACCAGGCCGCGCAGCCGACCAAGGACGCCCAGACCATGGTCGGCGCGGTCGCAACCCTTGAAGTGTCCGCCGCCGATACCGAGCTGGTCGCCGGCGCCCAGACCAAGGCCAAGGCGGGCGGCGCCCTCACCCTGGCTCTGCGCTCCTATGCCGACGCCGGCGCGCCGACGACGCGCGGGGCGGCCGCCCCGAGCGGGCCCGAAGCGGGCGAAACCATACGCGTCGTCAGGGCGGGCCAGGCCAGCCAGGTAACGGTGTCCCGATGAGCAAGATCCGCCAGTTCCGATCCCTAGCGATTGCCGTGTTGGCCGGGACCCTCGTCCCGGCCGCGGCGACGACGGCGTCCGCCCAGACCATCGACGCTCAAGGCAGCGGCCTGGCCGGAATGGCCGGATCAGGTTCGACGACGGTTCGCGTCGACCTCGCGGCCGGCGGCGTATCCCAGGACCTGTCCCTGCCGCGCGGCAAGTCGGCGATCATCGAGCTTCCCGTCGATGTCCGTGATATTCTGATCACCAATCCCGCCGTTGCCGACGCGGTGCTGCGAACGCCCCGCCGGATCTATGTCCTGGGCATGACCTCGGGCCAGACCGACGCCATCCTGTTCGACGCCTCGGGCCGCCGGATCCTGTCGCTGAACATCCGTGTCGACGCCGACGCCGGCGCCCTCGGCGCAACGATCAACCGCGTCATCCCCGGCGCAAGGGTGAAGGTCGAGTCGCTCGGCGACAGCGTCATCCTGACCGGCATGGTCCAGAACGCGATCGACGCCGACCGCGCCAGCCAGATCGCGCTGCGCTACGTGGCGAAGCCCGAGCAGGTCCTCAACCTCCTCGCCGTCGCCGGCAAGGACCAGGTGATGCTCAAGGTGAGGATCGTCGAGGTCCAGCGCAGCGTCATCAAGCAGCTGGGCGTGAACCTCAACGCGGTCCTGCAGCAGGGCAGCGGCGCGATCACCATCGGCCAGAGCGCCAACTTCAGCGTCAACGACGCCATGCCCGGGGGCGCGGCCATCGGCGGCAGCTATGCCGAAGCGCTCGACACCCTGACTGGATCAATCCGCGCGTTCGAACGGGTCGGCCTGGTCCGCACCCTGGCCGAACCGAACCTGACCGCGGTGTCCGGCGAGTCGGCCCGATTCCTAGCCGGCGGAGAGTACCCGGTGCCGGTGAACCAGGACACCACCGGTTCGGTCACCGTCGAGTACAAGCCCTTCGGCGTGGGTCTGGCCTTCACGCCCGTGGCCCTGTCCGGAGGCCGCATTTCGCTGAAGATCTCGACCGAAATCTCCGAACTGACAACCCAGGGCGCGTTTACCCTGGGCGGCGGCAGCGGCGGCAGCACCGGCGCCAGCCTGACCATCCCGGCCCTGACCGTGCGGCGGGCCGAGACCTCCGTGGAACTGCCCTCGGGCGGTTCGATGATGATCGCCGGCCTGATCCAGCAACAAACCCGCGAGAACATCGACGCCCTGCCGGGCGCGGGTTCCATTCCGGTTCTGGGCTCTCTGTTCCGCTCGCGCGACTATCTGTCCGGCGACACCGAAATGGTGGTCCTGGTCACCGCCTACCTGGTCGACCCGAACAATCCGGGCGCCTTCCAGACGCCCGCGGACGGACTGCGCTTCGCCAACGACGCCGAAACCATCCTGTTCGGCAAGCTGAACAAGACCGTGCAAGCCCCGCCGGGCGCCAACGCGGGTCGGACCTGGCAGGGTCCGATCGGCTACGTGATCGAGTAGCGACATGCAGAAGCCGTTCCTCTTCCGTCTGACCCCGCTTGCCGGCGCCTTTTTGCTGGCAGGTTGCGCGCACGCCGATCCCGACGCGGTCGCGCGGTCGATGACACCCAATGTCCTGGACGCCTGGACCGGCGCGATCCAGGTCACGTCGCAGCCGGACGAGATCCGCCTCGCCGCCCATCCGACCGGGCTCTCGGGCAGTCAGGCGCGGGCGCTGGCCGAGTTCCACGCCCGCTGGATGCAGGCCGAGGGCGGCCTGATCACCGTCTCGGCCCCCAACCAGGGCGGCTACCGCGTCGGCAGTGAAACGCGCTCCTACCTGCTCGGGCAGGGAGCCCCGGCGGAGAAGGTCCTTCTGATCGGCTATGACACCGCTGACCCGGGCGATGCGCCGGTTGTCGTCGGGTTCAAGCGTTACGCGGTCGCCACGCCCAACTGCGGGTCGTGGGAGGATGTCACCCGCACCATGGGCAACCGGGCGATCGACAATCTCGGGTGCGCCGTCACCGCCAACATGGCGATGCAGCTGGCCAATCCGGAAGACCTGATCACGCCGCGCACCATGGATCCGGCCGACCCAAGCCGCCGCGCGGTGGTGTTCGACAAGTACCGCAAGGGCCAGGTGACCTCGTCGGCCAAGGACACCCAGGCGTCCGGCGCTGTCTCGCAGGCGATCCAGTAGCCATGACCACAAGCTCCGCCAATCAGGATCCGTTCGATCTGGGCTTCGAGGCTGAAAACGACTTCGCCGAGACCGGCGGCGATCCGTGGCGGGACGGCGCCGCCCGGGCGCGACCCGCGGCCGGGATTGAGGACGATCCGTTCGCTGACTTCCCGCCCGCTCGGTCCGCGATTGAAGACGATCCCTACGCCGAACTCATGCGTTCCCCGCCCCAGGCTGCGTCCCCAGTGCATCACCCGTCCGTCCAAAGTCCCGCATACGCCACGTCGGAGCTCTCGCCTCTGACAGAGGGAAGCGCGGGAGAGGCCAGCGTCCCGCGCATCGCCATCCACGTCTTCTGCGCCCGGCCGGAAACGGCGGCCATGGTCGAGACGGCCGCCAGCGATCGACGCATGGCCCGTGCGGCGACCTCGGTGCGCCCTGGCGGCGCCCAGGCGGCCATCGATCACTATCAGAACCAGCCGACGCCCTCCCTGGTGGTGGTCGAAAGCCTCGACGCGGCGCCTGAACTGCTCAACCAGCTCGAGCGGCTGGCGGAGGTCTGCGACCCGGGCACGAAGGTCGTGATCATCGGCTCGGCCAACGACATCGCCCTCTACCGGGAACTGATGCGGCGGGGCGTCAGCGACTATCTCGTGCCGCCGCTCAGCCCGCTGCAGATGATCCGCGCGATCACGGCCCTCTATGCCGATCCCGCCTCGCCCTTCACCGGCCGCCAGATCGCCGTGGTCGGCGCCAAGGGCGGCGTCGGCGCCTCGACCGTGGCGCACAACCTGGCCTGGACGCTGGCCGAGCAGATCCAGGCCGGCGTCGTGCTGGCCGACTTCGACCTCCCGTTCGGAACCGCCGGGCTGAACTTCAACCAGGACCCGCTGCAGGGCGTCGCCGACGCCCTGGACCAGCCGGACCGACTGGACCCTGTCCTGATGGACCGGATGATGGTCCGGGTCACCGACCGGCTGTCGCTGTTCGCCGCGCCGGCGACCCTGGATCAGGATTACGACATCCAGCCCGACGCGTTCGAGGAGGTGGCCCAGAAGATCCGGGCCGCCGCGCCGTTCGTGGTGCTGGACCTGCCGCATGCCTGGAGCGGCTGGAAGCGCAAGATGCTGATCGCGTCCGACGATCTGGTCATTGTCGCCACGCCGGACCTGGCCTCGCTGCGCAACGCCAAGAACATGATCGACCTGGTGCGCCAGGCGCGCCCCAACGACGCGCCGCCGCGGCTGGTTCTCAACCAGGTCGGCGTGCCCGGCCGACCGGAGATCCCCCTGAAGGACTTCTGCGCGGCCCTGGGCCTGGCCCCTTGCCTGAGCCTGCCGTTCGAGCCCAAGGCCTTCGGCCAGGCCGCCAACCACGGCCAGATGATCATCGAGGTCGCCCCCCGGTCGAAGGCGGCGGAGGGGCTGGCGCAGCTGGCCCAGCTGATCGCCCGCCGGGACCCGCCGCCCGCCCAGAAACCGTCGCTCCTCGGCGGCCTGTTCAACAAGAAGAAGTAGCGCCCGGTGTTCGGCAAGCGATCCGACGCAGATACCGCGCCCGAACGGAAGGCGCCGCCGCCGCCGCCCGCCGGCGCGCCGATCGCGACGCGTCCACAGTCCGACCAGGGCTCGACCGCATCGGGAACGCCGGCGACCAAGCGCGAGGGGGCCGACACCGCATCCCTGGCCGGGGGCTCGACTCCCCGCGAGCACACCAGGGCGCCGAAGGGTCTGGACCAGCTGCGCGCGGCGGCCCAGGGGCCGACCGCCCAGATCGTCCGTGAGCAGAGCGACTACTACCACGCCACCAAGACGACGATCTTCAATGCGCTGCTGAACACGATCGACCTGAGCCAGCTGGCCCAGCTCGACCTGAAGTCGGCCGCCGAGGAGATCAAGGACATCGTCGCCGAGCTGGTGGCGATCAAGAACGTCTCCATGTCGGTCGTGGAAACCGACCACCTCGTCCAGGACATCATCAACGACGTCCTCGGCTACGGTCCGCTCGAGCCGCTGCTGGCCCGGGATGACATCGCCGACGTGATGGTGAACGGCGCCAACCGGGTGTTCATCGAGGTCGGCGGCAAGGTTCAGCTGACAAACGTCCGCTTCCGCGACAACGCCCAGCTGATGAACATCTGCCAGCGGATCGTGTCGCAGGTCGGCCGTCGCGTCGATGAGAGCTCGCCGATCTGCGACGCGCGTCTTCCGGACGGCAGCCGGGTCAACGTCATCGCGCCGCCGCTGGCGCTGGACGGCCCGACCCTGACCATCCGGAAGTTCAAGAAGGACAAGCTGACGATGAAGGATCTGGTGGACTACAAGTCCATCAGTCCGGAGGGCGCGCGGGTCCTGGGCGTCATCGGCGCCTGCCGCTGCAACATCGTCATCTCGGGCGGCACCGGTTCGGGCAAGACGACCCTGCTCAACACCATGACCGCCTTCATCGACCCGACCGAACGGGTGATCACCTGCGAGGACGCGGCCGAACTGCAACTGCAGCAGCCGCACGTGGTCCGCCTGGAAACCCGGCCGCCCAACCTGGAGGGCCAGGGCCAGATCACCATGCGGGACCTGGTCAAGAACTGCCTGCGGATGCGACCCGAGCGGATCATCGTCGGCGAAGTCCGCGGGCCCGAGGCGTTCGACCTGCTGCAGGCGATGAACACCGGCCACGACGGCTCGATGGGCACGCTTCACGCCAACAGCCCGCGCGAGGCGATCAGCCGGATCGAGTCGATGATCACCATGGGCGGCTACGGCCTGCCCTCCAAGACCATCCGTGAGATGATCGTCGGCTCGATCGACGTCATCATTCAGGCCGCCCGTCTGCGCGACGGTTCGCGTCGGATCACCCATGTCACCGAGGTGGTCGGTCTGGAAGGGGACGTGATCGTCACCCAGGACCTGTTCGTCTACGAGATGAACGGCGAGGACGATCAGGGTCGCGTGACCGGCAAGTTCCGCTCGACCGGCATCGCTCGCCCGCGCTTTTGGGATCGCGCACGCTACTACGGGCTGGAACGCGAGCTGGCCGAAGCCCTCGACGCGGCGGAGTAGCCCATGCTTGTCGCCCTCGTCGCCGTTCTCGCCTTCATCACCATCGGCGGCCTTGGCTGGGTCTTCGCCGGCGGTGACGGCGGCAACGCCAAGTCCGCCAAGCGCGTCCAGGCCATCGTCAGCGCCGGACCCCGCGAGGCACGGGCGCGGAGCCGCAACGTCGTGGCCAACAACCAGGATATCCGGCGCAAGCAGATCCTGCAGACGCTGAAGGACCAGGAGAGGCAGCAGAAGAAGGCGACGCTGACCATCGCCGCCCGGTTGCAGCAGGCCGGTCTCAGCCTGACGGTGCGCACCTTCTGGATCTTCAGCGGCGTGTTCGGCCTGACCGTGGGGATCCTGACCCTGGTGGCCACCCAGAAGCCGCTGGTCGCGCTCGGGCTCGCCTTCGCCGCGGGTCTGGGATTGCCGCGATGGCTGGTCGGCGTCCTGGCCACGGGCCGGATCAAGAAGTTCACCCTGGCCTTCTCGGACGCCATCGACATCATCGTGCGCGGCATCAAATCCGGCCTGCCGGTCCACGACTGTCTCAAGATCATCGGCAAGGAATCGCCCGAGCCCCTGGCCGGAGAGTTCCGCCGGATGGTCGAGAATGTCGCCATGGGCATGGCCATGGATCAGGCGCTGGAGAAGATGTACGAGCGCATGCCGACGAGCGAACTGCGCTTCTTCGCCATCGTTCTGGCCATCCAGCAGAAGGCCGGCGGCAATCTCGCCGAGGCGCTGAACAACCTCTCCACCGTGTTGCGCGCCCGCAAGATGATGCGGGAGAAGATCAAGGCGCTGTCGTCGGAAGCCATCGCCTCGTCGTTCATCATCGGGTCCCTGCCGCCGGGGGTGGTGGTGCTGATCACCGTCACGACGCCGGCCTACATGGCGCCGATGTTCTCCGATCCCCGCGGCCATCTGATGCTGCTCGGCGCGGCGTTCTGGATGGCCCTGGGCATCCTGGTGATGCGCAAGATGATCAACTTCAAGTTCTGAGGACGGCCGATGGACCTCGTCAGACTTCTCACCAACCCGGACAACCTGTTGACGGCCTTCGTCGCGATGGTGGCGTTCGCCACGATCGTCACCCTGACTGCGCCGATGTTCAGGACCAAGGGGCTGGAAGACCGCCTGAAGTCGGTCGCCAACCGTCGCGAGGAACTGCGTCGCCGGTCCCGGGAAGAGATCGCCAAGCGAGGGGCGAGCGCGTCCAGCAGCATCCGCCAGGCGGATGAGGGCCTGTATCGCAAGGTCGTCGAGCGCCTGCAGCTGTCGCGGTTGCTGGAGGATCCCAAGGTCGCCGAGAAGATGGCCCAGGCCGGCTTCCGCGGTCCAAAGCCGATCAGCGCCTTCTACTTCTTCCGGTTCGTGATGCCGTTCGCGCTGGGCCTGTTCGCGACCTTCTACCTGTTCGTCGTCAACGACTTCGGCCTGCCGATGATGAGCAAGGTGACCTTCTGCGTCGCGGCGCTGGTGCTGGGCTACTACGTGCCCAACCTCTACATCACCAACATCGCCCAGAAGCGTCGCGAGTCGATCGTGGCGGCGTTTCCCGATTCCCTCGACCTGCTGCTGATCTGCGTGGAAAGCGGCATGTCGATCGAGGCCGCCATCCAGAAGGTCAGCGGGGAAGTGGGGGGCTCGTCGATCGAGCTGGCCGAGGAGCTGACGCTGCTGACAGCCGAGCTCAGCTACCTGCCGGACCGCCGCCTCGCCTACGAGGGTCTGGCCAGGCGGACCAACCACCCCGGCATCAAGGCCGTGTCGACGGCGATGATCCAGGCCGAGCGCTACGGCACGCCGCTGGGCGTTGCGCTTCGGACGATGGCCAAGGAAAACCGCGACCTGAGGCTCGCCGCTGCCGAGAAGACGGCCGCGGCCCTGCCGGCAAAGCTGACCGTGCCGATGATCCTGTTCTTCCTGCCGGTGCTGTTCGTCGTCATCCTCGGCCCGGCGATCATCAAGGTGCAGGACACCATGGCGCAGAAGCCGGGATCGTAGGGTCTACTCGCTGAGCGCGCCCGACAGAACCGCCTCGGCAAAACCGCAGTGCATGGCGATGCCGCGCGCCATCACCTGTTCATCGAGGGTCATGCGGTTGGAGTGCAGCGCGCAGCAGGCCCTGTAATCGCCGCCGACGCCGGTCGGAGCCGCCCCCAGGAAGGCCATCAGGCCGGGGGCCTTCTGCAGGACGTAGGAGAAGTCCTCGGCCCCCATCATCGGGTTGGGCATCGTCATCCAGGCGCCCTCGCCATAGAGGGCCTTGGCCGTGCGTTCGGCCAGTTCGACTTCCTTCGGCGTGCAGACGGTGACCGGGAAGCCGCGGATGATCTCGACCTCGGCCTTGCAGCCGTGGGCGGCGGCGACGTGCTCGGCGACCCTGCGGATGCCCTCGTGGGCCTTCTCGCGCGTGCGCTCCGACAGGGTCCGCAGCGTGCCCTTCAGGAAGGCGTCCTCGGGAATGATGTTGTTGGTGGTACCGGCGACGATGTTGGCGATGGTGACCACGGCCGGGTCGAAGACCGAGATGGTGCGGGTGACCATGGCCTGCATGGCCGTGACGATCTCGCAGGCCACCGGGATCGGATCGATGGCGTCCTGCGGCATCGAGGCGTGGCCGCCCGCGCCGACGACGCGGATCTCGATGACGTCCGAAGAGGCCAGAAGCGCCCCGGCCCGGCCCGCGAACACGCCGGTCGGCATGTTGGGCGAGATGTGCAGCGCGAAGGCGGCGTCGGGAAGGGGGTCGATGAGGCCGTCGTCGAGCATGAAGCGGGCGCCATGGTAGCCCTCCTCGCCCGGCTGGAACATGAACATCACCGTGCCGTTCAGCTGCTCGCGCTTGGCGCACAGGGCGCGGGCGGCGCCGGCCAGCATGGCCACATGGGTGTCGTGACCGCAGGCGTGCATGGCCCCGACGGTCCTGGAGGTGAACTCGAGACCGGTATCCTCGGTCAGCGGCAGGGCGTCCATGTCGCCGCGCAGCAGGACGGTCCGACCGTTGGGCGAGCCACGAAGGATGGCGAGCACGCCGGTGGTCGACGGACCCTGGCGGATCTCCAGCGGCAGTCCTTCCAGCGCCTTGAGCACCTTCTCCGTCGTCTTGGGCAGGTGCAGCCCGAGCTCCGGCTCCATGTGGATCGCGCGGCGCAGCTCGATGGCGTCATGGAGGAGGGCGTCGCCGGCGGCGGTCCAGCCTTCGCGGTCGATGGTCAGGGCGTTCATGAAAGGACTCCGGATGTGAACGCCGCACCGTCGCGCTTTTCGCGGCGGCGGTCTAGGAGGGGGACATGAGCACCGTGACCTTCGCCGACATCGAAGCCGCCGCCGCCCGCCTCGACGGGCTGGCCGTCAGGACGCCCCTCATCGAGAGCCCGGCGCTGAACGCCGAGCTCGGAGCCCGCATCCTGCTCAAGCCCGAGACGCTGCAACGGGGCGGGGCCTTCAAGTTCCGCGGAGCGATGAACAGGATCGCGCAGCTGGACGAGGCCGCCCGCAAGCGGGGCGTCGTCGCCTGCTCGTCGGGAAACCACGCCCAGGGCGTGGCGCTGGCGGCGCGGATGGTCGGGGCCCCGGCCGTGATCGTCATGCCGGCCGACGCCCCGGCCATGAAGGTCGCCAACACGCGCGAGTACGGGGCCGAGGTCGTCCACTACGACCGCTACAGCGAAGATCGCGAGGCGATCACCAACGCCATCGCCCGCGACCGGGGGATGACCATCGTCTGGCCGTTCGACGATCCGGACGTCATCGCCGGCCAGGGCACGGTGGGTCTGGAGATGGTCCAGCAGGCGCGGGCGATGGGGGTGGAGCTGACCTCTGTACTGGCGCCGGTGGGCGGCGGCGGCCTGGCCGCCGGGGTCTCGACGGCGGTGAAGGCCCTGTCGCCGCGCACCTCGGTCCTCGGCGTCGAGCCGGCCGCCTTCGACGATACCCGGCGCTCGCTGGACACCGGTGTCCGGGAGAGAATCGACCCGTCCGCGCGCTCGATCTGCGACGCGCTACAGTCCCCCTCCCCTGGCGCCATCACCTTTCCGATCAACCAGCGCACGCTCGACGGCGTGGCGACGGTGACCGACGCCGAGGTGGCCGCGGCGATCCGCTATGCCTATACGACCCTCAAGCTGGTGGTGGAGCCGGGCGGCGTGGTCGGGCTGGCCGCGCTGCTGTCGGGCGTCATCGACGTCGAGGACGTCACGATCGGCGTCGTCCTGTCCGGCGGCAACATCGACCCGGGGCTGTTCGCCTCCATCCTCGCCGGGGAGCTCTGAGCATGATCGACGGCTTTATCCCGCCCCAGACCCCGCTGTTGATGGTCCGCCGCGGGGCCCTCGAACGGAACCTGACGACGATGCAGGGACTCTGTCGGGCCTCGGGCGTCCGCCTGCGGGCCCATGGCAAGACACACAAGTGTTCGACGCTCGGCCGTCTGCAGGTCGAGCGGGGCGCCGTCGGGCTTTGCGCCCAGTCGGTGGGCGAGGCCGAAGCTTTCGTGCGCGGCGGCGTGCTGGACGTGCTGGTCACCGCGCCACATCCGGCCTGGGGCGCGGCGCGGCTGGCCGAACTGGCGCGGACGGGGGCGACGGTCGGAGCGACCGTGGATGACGAGATCCAGATCGAGCGCCTGGGCGCCGCGGCGCGGGCGGCGGGCGTCACCCTGGACTGCTTCATCGACATCGATCCGGGCACGCACCGCACCGGCTGCCATCCCTCGCGCGCCGTCGAACTGGCCCGGCAGGTGGCCGCGACCGAAGGGCTGAACTATGCCGGCATCCAGTCCTACGCCGGACACCTTCAGCACATCGCCGACCTGGCCGGGCGCAGGGCGGGCGATGACCTGGTGCTGGCCATGGTCTCCGGCGTCATCGCCGACCTGACCGCCGCGGGCCTTGCGCCCGCCGTGGTCACCGGCGGCGGCACCGGCACCCATAGCTATGACCTGAAGAGCGGGGTCTTCACAGAGCTGCAGGCCGGGTCCTACGCCTTCATGGACGTCGAATACGAGGCCTGCGGCGCGCCGGAGGGCGGCTGGCCCTTCGAACAGGCGCTGTTCATCGCCGCCAGCGTGATCAGCGGCGTACACAAGAGCCATGTCGTCGTCGATGTCGGCTTCAAGGCCAACTCCGTGGACGGCCCGCCGGCCAGGATCGCGGCCGGGGCGGCGCCGGGCTCGCTGTGGCGGCCGATGGGCGACGAGCATGGGATGATCCTGCACCCCTCGGCCATTCCGCTGCTGAAGGGCGGCGACTTCATCGGCGCTGTCGACGCGCTGGACGCCGATCCGGCCGCGCCCTGGCCCGCCGATGCGCCGAGAGCCGGCGACACCATCTGGCTGCAGCCCGGCCACGTCGATCCGACCATCAACCTCTACGACGCCTTGCATGTCGTCGCGGAAGACGGGTCATGGGAACGCTGGGCGGTGGACGCGCGCCGGGTTTCATAGAGCGCGCCGATCCGACGGGAAGCGACAGGGAGACGGCCATGAACGACCTCGATTTCACCGGCAGGCGCGTGCTTGTCGTCGGCGGCACCAGCGGCATCGGTAACGGCATCGCCCACGGGTTTCTTGCGCGCGGCGCGAAGGTCGCCGTCTGGGGCACGCGGGACCGGGACGACTACAGGGTCGAGGACGGCTCGGATCTGTCGGGCCTGGATTTCTTCCGCGTCGACGGCTCGGACAACGCCGCCGTCGAGGCCGCCCCGGCCCCGTTCGACGGGCTGGATGTGCTGGTTCTGGCCCAGGGCACGGTCCTCTACCGCAAGGGCGAGTTCGAGATGGACGGTTTCCGAAAGGTGGTCGGGGTCAACCTCGACAGCCTGATGGCCTGCGCGATGAAGTTCCACGCGGCGCTGAAGGCGAGCGGCGGCAACATCATCACCATCAGCTCGACGGCCGCCTATCACGCCACCCGCGGCAATCCGGCCTACAACGCCTCCAAGGCAGGGGCCGTGGCGCTCACCCGCACCCTGGGGCAGGCCTGGGCCAGCGACGGCGTCCGGGTCAACGGCGTGGCGCCCGGCCTGGTCGACACCAAACTGACCAAGGTCACCACCGAGAACCCCGAGCGGCTGGCCGCCAGCCTGCGCGGCATCCCCATGCACCGGCTGGGCACGCCCGAAGACATGGCCGGGGCGGTGCTGTTCCTGGCCTCGCCGCTGGCGTCCTATGTGACCGGCCAGACCCTGATCGTCGACGGCGGTTTGACCCTCTGATTCAGCCCTTGGCGAACAGCCTTCCCCGGCGATAGGGTCCGCCCGCAAAAAACATCGCCGGGAGAGCGCCGTTCCATGAGAAAATTCCTGCTCGCCGCCATCGCGGTCTGCGCCGCGCCGCTGGTCGCTGTCGCCGCGGCTCCGGCTCCGGCCGCCGACCCCGCCCGCATGCGGGAGGATATCAAGGTCCTGTCGTCCGACGCCTTCGAGGGCCGGGCCCCCAACAGCGCCGGCGAGCAGAAGACCATCGCCTACCTGATCGAGCAGCTGACGAAGATCGGCCTGCAGCCGGGCGGCGACCTGAAGGACGGCAAGCGGGCCTGGACCCAGGACGTGCCGCTGTCGCGCTACGAGATCGTCGGGACGCCCACCCTGTCGGCCACCGTCGGCGGCCTGGTCCGGCCGCTGGCCCAGGGCGACGATCTGGCCATCCGCGCGGCCATGACCAACGTCGACCGGGTGACCTTCGCCAACGCGCCGCTCGTCTTCCTTGGCTACGGGGTCAAGGCGCCCGAGCGCAACTGGGACGACTTCAAGGGCGTCGACCTGAAGGGCAAGATCGCCGTCGTGCTGATCAACGACCCCGACTTCGAGGGGGGTGAAGGCGACTTCGGCGGCAAGGCCATGACCTACTACGGCCGCTGGACCTACAAGTACGAGGAGGCCGCGCGCCAGGGCGCCCTGGGTCTGATCATCGTGCACGAGACCGAAGGCGCCTCCTACGGCTGGGCGACGGTCAAGAATTCCAACACCAACGAGATATTCGACATCGTCCGCAAGGACCCGAAGGCGGTTCATCCGACCGTCGAGGGCTGGATTCAGCGCGGCGTCGCCGTCGAGCTGTTCAAGGCCGCGGGCCTGGACTTCGAGGCCCAGAAGGCCGCCGCCCGCACCCGCGCCTTCAAGCCGGTGGAGCTGAAGGGCGTAACCCTGTCGGCCGACTACAGGGTCAGGCACGAAGTCATCGTCAGCCAGAACGTCGTCGCCCTGCTGCCGGGCAGGACGCGTCCGGACGAGACGGTGGTGTACACGGCCCACTGGGACCACATCGGCATGGGCGCGCCCGACGCCACGGGCGACCGTATCTACAATGGCGCCATCGACAACGCGACCGGCACGGCCGGACTGCTCGAGCTGGCCCGCCTGCAGAAGGCGGCCGGACCGGCCGACCGCTCGATCGTCTTCCTGTGGGTGACGGCCGAGGAGAAGGGCCTGCTGGGCTCGGAATACTACGCCGCCAACCCGCTCTATCCGCTGGCCACCACGGCCGGCGTGCTGAACGCCGACGGCATGAACGTCTTTGGCCTGAGCAAGGACTTCACCATCTCGGGCAGCACGAAGGTCGAGCTGCTGGACATGCTGATCGCCGAGGCCGCCAAGTCGGGCCGCACCTATACGCCCGACCCCAACACCTACGCCGGCTACTTCTTCCGGTCGGACCACTTCTCGCTGGCCAAGCGCGGGGTGCCGGCCATCTCGTTCGGCGGCGGCCAGGACTGGGTGGAAGGCGGCGTCGAGGCGGGCAAGGCCTCGGCCGAGGCCTACCGCAAGGACCGCTACCACCAGCAGGCCGACAACTTCGACACCAGCTGGCCGCTGGTCGGCATGGCCGCAGACGTCGGGCTGCTGCAGCGACTCGGCCGCGACCTGGCCAACGCCACCGACTGGCCGGAGTGGGGCGAGGGCGTCGAGTTCAAGGCCACCCGCGACGCGACGAAGGCTGAGCGCAAATAGCGCTCGGCCGATGACCGTCAGCGTCTTCGATCTGTTCAAGCCGGGCGTCGGCCCGTCGAGCTCGCACACCATGGGCCCGATGACCGCCGCCGTGCGGTTCGTCGGGCTGCTGCGCGAGCGTGGCCTGCTGGCGTCGGTCACCGGGGTGCGGATCAGGTTCTACGCCTCCCTGGCCCTGACCGGCCGGGGCCACGCCACCGACCGGGCGACGCTGCAGGGGCTGATGGGGTTCGAGCCGGCGACGCTCGACCCCGACGCCGGCGATGCGGCGCTGGCCGGCCTGCGCGACACCGGCGCCATGACCCTGGGCGGCTACGGCCCGACCATCGCCTTCGACGAGGCGACCGACATCGTCTGGGCCGGACGTGAGCGGCTGCCGCAGCATCCCAACGCCATGACCCTGACCGCCCTGGCGGGCGAGGCCGTCCTCGCCGAGCGGACCTACTTCTCCGTCGGCGGAGGGTTCGTCCGCGACGAGGATGAGATCTTCCGCAACACCGGCGACGAGGAGGGGCCGCCGGTTCCCTTCCCCTATGAGTCCGGCGCCGAACTCCTGGAGATGACGGCGGCGGCGGGCGTCACCATCGCGCAGGCGATGATGGCCAACGAGATGGTCCATCGCTCCGAGGCCGAGGTGATCACCGGGCTGGAAACGATCCACCTGGCCATGGAGGCCTGTATCGACCGGGGCATGCGGATCGACGGCGTGCTGCCGGGCGGGCTGTCGGTGAAGCGCCGGGCCAGACAGGTGCACCAGACCATCATGGCCAAGGTCGAGAAGTCGATCAGCGACCCGCTGGCGGCGCTGGACTTCGTCAACCTCTGGGCTTTGGCCGTCAACGAGGAGAACGCCGCCGGCGGCCGGGTGGTCACCGCCCCGACCAACGGCGCGGCGGGACTGGTTCCGGCTGTGCTGCGCTTCTACGACCGCTTCTACCAGGGCACGCCGGAGGGTCGACGCACCTTCCTGCTGACCGCCGCCGCCATCGGCGCCCTCTACAAGAAGAACGCCTCGATCAGCGGCGCCGAGGTCGGCTGCCAGGGCGAGGTGGGCGTGGCCTGTTCGATGGCGGCGGCGGGCCTCTGCGCGGCGCTGGGCGGGACCAACGCCCAGATCGAGAACGCCGCCGAGATCGGCATGGAGCACAATCTCGGCCTCACCTGCGACCCGATCGGCGGCCTGGTCCAGATCCCCTGCATCGAACGCAACGCCATGGGCGCCATCAAGGCGATCGACGCCGCCCGCCTGGCCCTGCTGGGCGACGGCGAGCACAGCGTCAGCCTCGACAAGGTCATCGCCACCATGAAGCGCACCGGCGAGGACATGAACGAGATCTACAAGGAAACCTCGCTGGGCGGCCTGGCCGTCGGGCTGGCGGTGAACCGGGTGGAGTGCTGAGGATGCGGGCACGCCTCTACGGCCTCGGACGGCCGCTGGCCTTGATCGCGCTGCTGGTCGCGGCCGCTGACGCGATCCTGTTCCCGCTGGCGCTGTTCACGAACGCGGTGTCGGACGACCTGCTGCAGCGGGCGCTCTACGCTTCGGCCTTCGCGCTGGCAGTGGTGTTCCTGCGGGTGGTGCTCGATCCGGGGGTGCAGCGGGCGTTGGGACGAGAGTGGCAGGCCACGTTTCCGGTTAAACCGGTTCGGTTCAGCTGGTCAGGACTGATGGATCCCAAGTGGGGCGGAGGCGTGCTTCCGGTGCTGCGCCTCCTGCTGCTCGGCGAGTTCGCCATCGGGACGTTCCTGGCAGGGGGCGGCAGGACGCCCCCGCCTTTGCTGATCGCCTTCGCCGGCCTCGGCCTCTGCGTCCTGCTGTCGCTGAGCCAGTTGAAGGACCAGGACGGCTCGGAAGCGGCGGGGGCGGACGAGACGCCAGCCTGAGGCGCGGCCGGGGACATGCCCTTCAGTGCGCTTCCCCAGCTGCTTGAAGCGCCCTGCGTGCTTCGACACGCGACCTGCGGTCGCTGCTCAGCATGACATGGGTGGGGAGCTTTCAATCGACGTCATCCTGAGCAGCCCGCGCAGCGGGCGTGTCGAAGGACGCACGGCGTCGCGGCCTCAGCGGACTTGTGCCCGAACAGGTTGGGGAGGTGGTGCGGAGCGCTCCGGTCTTGCCCGGATGTCTGTTTGTGCAAGGTGCAAGAGTAGGAAGACCGTAACGCTCCGCGAAGATCGTTTTCCGGAAGCTTCCGCTCGGCAGCCGTGTTCGGGCTTAACCGGAGCGCCTCCGACGGGCGGGCGGCGAGCAGCCGTCCCGGACCGGATGAGTAACCCCCTCATCCCTGTCCCCGCTCGAACTCCATCCCGTCGCCGCAAGGTCGCTGGCCATGCGCCCTCCCCGTGCGACGGGACGAGGTGAGTATGTGGGCGCTTTGGAGGGTGGGGATAGAATTGAGATATCCCCCCATCTCCGTCTCCCCGGCCCAGGCCGGGGTCCATACGGGGCAAGGGCCCGGGGTGGATCGTGGATCCCGGCCGGCCCTCGGGAAGGCGGGGGATAGATCGCCCCTCGGGGCTGCCCGTCAGGCGCAGGCGCTGGTCGATAACCCGGCGCCGGCGGGTGCGCGGCGAAATAGCCTGAGGGTCCGCCCCGCGGACGGTTCTCAACCTTCCCGCGAGACGATAAGGTCCCCGATATGGGGTGGACCGGCTTTGACGATGCGACACGGGCGACCGTCTTCGGCTTTCTGCAGGAGGCCCAGGGCCTGCGAACGCTCGACGCCCTGAACGCGGAGTTCCGCAAGGCGGTCGGCGCCATGGGTTTCACAGGGGCGGTCTATATCCGCCTGTCGGCCGACGGCCGGGCCCTGCCGCCGCGGCCGGTGTTCGGCGAGGGCGCGCCCGAGGGCTGGGTCGAACACTATTTCGCCCGCAACTATGCCCGCTATGACACCGCCATCCCGATGTCGTTCCAGTCGCGCGAGCCGTTCACCTGGTCGGAGGCGGCGGGGCGCGGGATGGAGAAGGAGACCGGCAGGCTGTTCGGAGAGGCCTTCGAATGGTGGGGCGCCGACGTGCTGATCTGCCCGGTGCGCGGTATCAACGGCGGCGTCTCGATCGTCGACCTCTCCATGGAGAGGGGCCGCAAGCTCGACGAGGTCGAGCGGTCGACCGCCCATGCGCTGGCCAGCCTCTACGCGGTGGTCGGCGAGGGCTTCCTCTAACGCCCGGACCCCCGGGCCGAGCCGGAAAAGCCGCTGAGCTGGCGCGAGGCCGAGTGCGTCTACTGGGTGTGCCTGGGCAAGTCGGACGACGAGATCGGCGCCATCCTGTCGATCTCGCGGAAGACGGCCAACCACCATGTCGAGGCCGCCAAGACCAAGCTGGGCGTCGCCAGCCGCGCCAGCCTCGCCTGGCGGGCCTTCGCGCTGGGCCTGGTCCAGCCGCCGCTGTTCTGAGCCGCTCCCCGATCCGTGATGGCCCGACAATAGGGTAAACGCCCCATAGGCCGCGCGGCCGCGCCGTCTGACCCTCCGGATCAACCGGAGGAACGGCCATGATCCATGTCGTCGCCCACGCCCAGCGGCGCGTCTACGCCCAGCAACTGACCGCCATGCATCGCATGCGGCGTGAGGTGTTCGTCGGCGCCCGCGGCTGGAAGCTGCAGATCCGTGAAGACGGCGGCTAATACGATCGCGGCGACGACGAGAAGGCCATCTACTTCATGATGCTTGACCGCGACGGCGGGCTGCAGGTCAGCGTCCGGGTCCGGCCGGTGACGGACTGGTCGATCCTGCTCGACGAGATGCCGGGCTGCGTCGAGGGGGATGTGTCGGCCCTGCGGCGGCCCGACGTCTGGGAGATGGCGCGCCACCTGGCCGGCCAGCAGGGCCGCTCGGTGGGCGAGGCCAGGCAACGGGCGGCGGAGTTCCGCATCGCCATGCTCGAGGCGGCGCTGCGCAAGGGCGTGACCCGGCTGGTCGGCTCGGTCGATGTCGGGCTGCTGGCCCACGGCATCCGGGCCTGGCTTGATCTGAAGCCGCTGGGTCTGCCGGTCGTCTATCCCGAGGGCGGCGCGGCGGTCGGCTACGAGATTCCGGTCAGCGAGGACCTGATCGACCGGCTCAAGCGGGCTCACGGAATCACCCGGCCCTCCGCCTTCGAACTGGAGGTCGAGACCGCGACGCCGTGGTTGACCCCGGCCGGACTCGAGGCCGCGTTCCGGGGTCCCGCCGCCTACAGCGAGGCTTTCCCCGCATGAGCTCCCGCGCAGCCGCCGTCCAGCAGACGGCGATCGAGGACTACGAGGATTTCCTCGACCTGCTCAATCAGCTGACGCCGGACAGGCGCAGGATCGTCGACGCCCTGCTCCGCAAGATCGCGGCGGTCGAGGAGGCCGACGGCGAGTCTGCGGCGTTATCGCTCATCGACGATGTGTCATCGATCCTCGCCACAACCCCCACGACGCACTAGACTCGAATGCAGCCGGCCTCAAGTGTCGGATGTCGAGCGGCGCTTCCGGTTGAGCGCCGCCAGCTCGGGAGGTGTTGAATGTCTGATCCCATCGACGTGGGCGTGGGGGCCCGCATCCGTATCCGGCGGCGCGAACTGGGCGTGAGCCAGGGCCTGCTGGCCGAGCACCTCGGTCTGACGTTCCAGCAGGTCCAGAAGTACGAACGGGGCGCCAACCGGGTTTCCGCCTCGATGCTGGTGCGAATCGCCGAGCGGCTGGGCTGCACGGTCGGCTATCTGGTCGGCGAGGACGGGGGATCGGCCGGCGGTCTGGAAGGCGCGCAACTGGCGCGGCTGGCCAGCACCGGGGTCGCCGAACTGGTCGAAGCGTTCAACGCCATCCAGAGCCCGAAGGCCCGCGCCGCCCTGATGCGGCTGGCGCGCAGCATGGCCGAGAACGACGCCGACAGTGACGCCGACTGACGGCCTTGCCGGCGCCCCTATGCTGCCAGCATGTTGTCAGCAGGGGCGTGAGAGGGTCGCATGAGGCGCGCGGAAAGACTGTTCCAGATCATCCAGATCCTGCGGCGCGGGCGGGGACCGGTCACGGCTGACGCTCTGGCCCGGGAGCTGGAGACCTCGAAGCGGTCGATCTATCGCGACATCGCCGCCCTCGTTGGTCAGCGGGCGCCCATCCGGGGCGAGGCCGGCGTCGGCTATGTCCTGGAAGACGGCTACGACATGCCGCCCCTGATGCTGACCCCGGACGAGATCGAGGCGGCGGTGCTCGGCGCGCAATGGGTCGCCGGACGCGGGGATCCGGCCCTGGCCCGGGCGGCCAACGACCTGATCGCCAAGATCGCCGAGGCTGTGCCCGACAACCTTCGGCCGATGGTGCTGGAGCCGGCGGGGCGGGCGCCGCCGGCCTGGGCTAACAAGCCGGACAACATCGACATGGTCCTCGTGCGGGCCTCGATCCACGCGGGCCGCAAGATCCGGCTGACCTATCGCGACGAGCAGGACCGGCAGAGCGACCGGATCGTCTGGCCGGTCACCGTGGGCTATATAGAGACCAAGCGCCTGCTGATGGGCTGGTGCGAGCTTCGGCGGGACTTCAGGACCTTCCGCACCGATCGCATCACGGCGGCCACGTTTCTCGAAGAGCGCTTCCCGGAGCGACCGGGCATCCTGAGAGCCCGCTGGCGGCGGTTCCACGCGGAAGAGCTCGCGCGGGCGAAGGCCGGGGCGGCGGACCCGGACAGCGAAGGTCGATGCGCGTCATTCGAAGAGTGACGCGATCCCGACCTCGTCCATGATCCGCCAGGCGCCAGGCTCCAGGTCCGCGGGCAGGACCAGGCTGCCCAGGCTTTCGCGGTGCAGGGCCAGCACGTGATTGCCCATGGCCGCGAACATGCGGCGCACCTGGTGGTAACGCCCCTCGGTCAGGGTCAGCAGGACCAGGGTCGGCGACAGGGTCTCCATCGCCGCCGGCAGCAGGGGCTTTGTCTCGCCGTCCAGCATCAGCCCGCCGGCGGCGAAGATTTCCGCCTCGTCGCCGCGCAGGGGTCGGTCGAGGGTGACGCGGTAGCGCTTGGCGACGTGGTTGCGGGGCGAGATCACCCGGTGCAGCAGGTCGCCGTCGTCGGTCAGAAGCAAGAGGCCGGACGTCTCCTTGTCCAGGCGGCCGATGGTCGAGATGGCCGGGTCCCGCACCCGCCAGCGGGTCGGCAGCAGGTCATAGACCAGCGCCCCCGCCTCCTTGTGCGAACAGGTCACCCCCAGCGGCTTGTGCAGCATCAGGGTCAGGCCCGGCGGCGGGTCAATGGCCTTGCCGTCCAGGGTCATGCGGGCCGGCAGGTCGCCGGTGACCGGGATGCGCCGGTCAGCGTCGCGCACCGGCTCGCCGTCCAGCAGGATGCGTCCGTTCCTGGCCAGGGCCTGGATCTCGCGCCGGCTGCCGTAGCCCATGTTGGCCAGCAGGCGATCCAGCCGCAGAGAGGCCGGCGCCCTGCTCACTTCACCGCCTCGATGACCTTGAACCCGCCCTGGTCGGCGCGGGGCGTGGCGGTGCGGAACAGCTCGGTTAGCAGCGCCTCGTAGGGCAGGTGGCGGTTGGCGACGAGCCACAGGGTCCCGCCCTTGCGCAGCAAGGCCGCCGCCTGGCGGATGAAGGTCTGGCCCAGCTGTCTGTCCTCGGTCCCGGCGTCGTGGAACGGCGGGTTCATGACCACGAAGTCGAGGCTGGCGGGGGTGACGCCCGTGGCCCGCACATCGGCCCAGCGGATCTCCGCGCGTGGATCGGCGACATTGCGCTTCGCCGCCTCGACTGCCCGGCCGTCGATATCGATCAGGGTCAGGTGCTCGACGCGGGGCGAGGCGAGCACCGCATGGGCCAGAATGCCGATCCCGGCGCCCAGGTCGGCGCCCTTGCCCGCCAGAGGCGGCAGGTTGGCGATCAGCAGGGCCGTGCCCGGATCGAGGCGGTCCCAGCTGAACACGCCCGGCTGGGTCCAGAGGCCAAGGCCCGGATCGCGGCGCGGCGCGCCCTGGGCGATGGCCTGCTCCAGCCCGACCGGCGCGTCCGGCCGACGGACGGTGCAGATGCGGTGGTGGCGGCGGCCCTCTTCGTTGACCGCGCAGCCGAAGGCCTCCAGCTCCTTGCGCAGCCGCGAGCCGCCCTTGTCCTTGGGCGCGGCGGCGACCAGACGGCCGCCCGGCCGCAGGCCGCGCAGAGCCAGCGCCAGCACATGGCGGCGCTCGGCCGTCGCCGGCGGCGCGAGCAGGGTCGCCGTCGCCAGGGATCCGGCCTCGACAGCGGCGAAGTCGGGGCTGCCGGGCACATAGGGTGAGAAGCGGATCGCGCCCTCGGGGGCGTCGACCACGTCACGGGGCGGGGCGCCGTAGACGGCGTGGATGTCGGCAGGGTCGGTCACGGGGGCGTCTATAGCGGCGCTTCGAAGGAGCGGACAGGCCTTGCGTCCTTCGACACGCCGCTGCGCGGCTGCTCAGGATGACGTGTTGGGGAGCTGTTCAACGACGTCATGCCGAGCAGCGCCCGGAGAGCGCGTGTCGAAGCACGCAGGGCCTCACCCCACCGCCACGATCTCCAGCTCACTCCCGGCCACCATCACCAGATCGCCGACTGCCTTGCCCAGAACCGCCTGCGCCAGCGGCGAGACGTAGCTGACGCTGCCGGCGGCGGGGTCGGCCTCGTCCTCGCCGACGATGCGCCAGGTCTGGCGGCGGCCGTCCTCGCGCTCGACGGTCACGGCGCCGCCGAAGCGGACGATCCCGCCGTCCTGCGTCGGCTCGACGAGCTGGGCGGTGGCCCGGCGGGAGGACCAGTAGCGCAGGTCTCGGGTGGCGCGGGCCATGGCCGTACGGTCGTCCTTGACGTCGCCACCCTGGGCCGACGCCCAGGCCGCCCGCGCCAGGGCGAGCTCCGCCTCGATGGCGGCAAGGCCCTCCGGCGTGACAAGATTGGCATGCGGGGAGACCGGCCGGTCGGGCAGGTTGGCCGCGACCGACTCGTAGTCCTCTTCCCGGGTGAAGGCGACGCTCATGGGGCATGTCTAGCATCCCCGTTGACGGACGTACCGTCATGCGCCCCCCTCTTGGCAAAACAGGGAGACACGCCATGACCTTCAAACCCGACGACCTGATGTACCGCCCCGGCCTGATGAACGGGGAGCGGATCCTGATCACCGGCGGCGGCACGGGCCTCGGCAAGGTGATGGCCGAGGCCTGCCTGATGCTGGGGGCCGAGGTCTACATCTGCGGCCGGCGCGGCAACATCCTCGAGGACACGGCGGCGGAGCTGATGGCCGCCCATCCCGGCGGCCCGGGCAAGGTGGTCGGCATCGCCTGTGACATCCGGGTGCCGGAAGCGATCAAGGACATGGTCGACACAATCTGGGCTGACGGCGGGGCGCTGACGGGTCTGGTCAACAACGCGGCCGGCAACTTCATCAGCCGCACCGAGGACCTGTCGCCGCGTGGCTTCGACGCCATCGCCAACATCGTCTTCCGCGGCTCGTTCTTCGTCACGCTCGAGTGCGGCAAGCGCTGGATCGCCGAGGGGAAGAAGGCCTCCGTGATCTCGATCCTGACCACCTGGGTGTGGAACGGCGGGCCGTTCACCGTGCCCAGCGCCATGTCAAAGGCCGGTCTCAACGTCATGACCCAGTCGCTGGCCGTCGAGTGGGGCCCCAAGGGCATCCGCTTCAACGCCATCGCGCCCGGCCCCTTCCCCACCGAGGGGATGAGCGCGCGGCTCAATCCCGGCCAGCAGGAAAGCGCCTATCAGAACATGAGCGGCAACCCGATGAACCGGGTCGGCGATATGGCCGAGCTGGCCAATCTGGCGGTCTATCTGCTGTCGAAGGGTTCGGAGTATGTGAACGGCCAGACCATCGCCATCGACGGCGGCCAGTACAACGCCAGCGGCGGCAACTTCTCCCGCATGACCGAATGGGGCGACGACCAGTGGCAGGCCGTGAAGGACATGATCAAGTCGACCAACGAGAAGGACCGGGCCCAGCGGACGGTCTGACGCCGCAACCGCGCGAGCGGCCGACCGTCCGGTTGTTGCTGTTTTCGCCGGCCGGCCGGCTGCTGCTCATGCGGTTCGAGGACGAGGCCACCGGCCCGGGCGGCTGGTGGTGCACAGTCGGCGGCGGCGTCGACGAGGGCGAGGCCCTGGAAGATGCCGCCCGCCGTGAACTGTTCGAGGAGACAGGCCACGCCGAGGTCGATCTGGGCCCCGTGGTCTGGATTCGCGAACATGTGCTGACCGTCGAGGGCGAGCCCCGCAGGCTGGTCGAACACTATTTCATGGCCGCGGCCCTGCACGAGGAGGTCGTCGATCACCACTGGACCGAGCTCGAACGGCAGGTGGTCAAGGCGCTGCGCTGGTGGGCGCCGGAGGAGATCGCGACCAGCGCCGAGACGATCTTTCCGGAGGGCCTTGGCGACCTGCTGGCGGCCCTGTTGCGGGATGGACCGCCGGAAAGGCCCCTGCGTCTGTGACAGGCCGACATGGTTAATCAGACATTAACCGAGCGGCGGCAGGGTCGCGCCATGCGCCGCCTCGCCCTTCTTGCCCTGATGACCCTGGCCCTCGCCGCGCCGGCAGGCGCGCAGGACGGCGGCCGCATCCGCGCGGTCCAGGGCGAGCCAGGGTCTGCGCTGCGCGGACCGGTCGGTGGAACGCAGGACGACAGCGGCGGGAATGACGCGGGGTCGCTGGCCGCCCTGGTTCCCCTGCCGCCGCCCGTGGCGCCGGCAGGGGCCCTCACCCGCGGCGACGCAAGGCAATGCCGCCAGAGCTGCAACCGCGACTACTACTTCTGCCTGTCGGCCGACGAGGACACCTGCGCCCCGGCCTGGGCCCAGTGCACGGCCCGCTGCGGCAAGCGCTGAACAGGGCGCCCCAGCGTCACGGTTGACGCGCGCGGAAAGCCCGGACACCCTTCCCTGACCAACGATAATCAGACTGACTTTCCAGGGAGCGCCACCGTGTCCGAACGTCTGCCCAAGGCCTGTATCATCGGCGCCGGCTGCAGCGGGTTCACCACCGCCAAGCGGCTGAAGGACGCGGGCGTCCCCTACGACTGCTTCGAGATGTCCGACGAGGTCGGGGGCAACTGGTACTATCGAAACCCCAACGGCATGTCGGCCTGCTACGAGAGCCTGCATATCGACACCAGCAAGTGGCGGCTGGCCTTTGAAGACTTCCCGGTCCCCGCCGACTGGCCCGACTTCCCGCACCACGCCCAGCTGCACCAGTATTTCAAGGACTACGTGGACCATTTCGGTCTGCGCGAGACGATCACCTTCAACACCGCCGTGGAGAAGGCCAGCCGCACCGCCGACGGCCTGTGGGAGGTGAAGCTTTCGACCGGCGAGACGCGGCTCTATGACGTGCTCTTCGTCTGCAACGGCCACCACTGGAGCCCGCGCATCCCGGAGTATCCGGGCGAGTTCGACGGCCCGGCCTTCCACAGCCACGCCTACGGCGACCCGTTCGACCCGGTCGACATGCGTGGCAAGAACATCGTGGTGGTCGGGATGGGCAACTCGGCGATGGATATCGCCAGCGAACTGTCGCAGCGGCCGATCGCCAAGAACCTGTGGGTCTCGGCCCGGCGCGGGGTCTGGGTGCTACCCAAGTACATGAACGGCAAGCCGGCCGACAAAGCCTCGATGCCGCACTGGTTCCCGCGCAAGCTGGGCCTGAGCCTGGCGCGCAAGACGATCAAGAAGACGCTCGGCAACATGGAAGACTACGGTCTTCCCAAGCCCGATCATGAGCCGCTGGAAGCCCACCCCTCGGTCAGCGGCGAGTTCCTGACCCGGGCCGGCTGCGGCGACGTGAAGTTCAAGCCGGCGATCAAGGCCCTGGAAGGCAAGACCGTGCGCTTCGCCGACGACAGCGTCGAGCAGGTGGACGCCATCGTCTTCGCCACCGGCTACGACATGAAGTTCCCCTTCTTCGACGACGCCGAGCTCGTGCCGGACGCCGACCACCGCCTGCCGCTGTTCAAGCGGATGATGAAGCCGGGCGTGCCGAACCTGTTCTACATGGCGCTGGCCCAGCCGCTGCCGACCCTGGTGAACTTCGCCGAGCAGCAGTCCAAGCTGGTCGCCGCCTATCTGACCGGCCAGTACCTGCCGCCGCCGCCGGCGGAGATGGAGAAGATCATCGTCAAGGACGAGCGGACCCACACCGCCCAGTACTACGAGGCCAAGCGCCACACGATCCAGGTCGACTTCGGCATCTACTGCCACGACCTGGTGAAGGAGATCGAGCGGGGCGCGAAGCGGGCGAAGGCGGCGGGCAACAGGCTGCCGGTCGCGGCGCGGGCTGACTCTTCACCTGTCATCCCGGCCGGAGCGTAGCGAAGAGCCGGGACCCAGAAGGGGCGTCCCGAACGCTGGGTCCCGGACAGCCGCAGCGCGGCTTCCGGGATGACAACCTATTTGGCGAACGCCCTCAGGAACGCCGCGACGTGGAAGCGCCGGTAGCGTTCGATCTCGGCCTCGTCGCCGACCGGCAGGGCGTAGCCGACCGTGCCGAGCGTGGCCTGCAGGAAGGGCGCGAAGAATAGCCGGGCGATGAACTCGGGATCATGGCCGACAGCGAACTCGCCGCGATCCATGGCCCGCTGGAAGGCGCCGCCGAGGGCCGTCAGGCCCGGCTCGAGGATTTCGCGGCGGATGAAGCCGGCAATCTCGGGCCGGCGGCCGGATTCGTCCATGGCCAGCAGCAGGTAGCCGCGGGCCAGCCCGTGGCTCTGGGTGGCGGCCAGCCTTTGCGAGAAGCCCTCGATCATGTCGCCGATCGGCCCTGGATGCCCGGCGACCCAGGCGTTCAGCGCCCGCCCGGGAACGGCGAGATCCTGCTCCAGCAGCGCCTCGATCAGGCGGTCCTTGCCGGGGAAATAGCGATAGACGGCCGGCTTGGTCAAACCAACGGCGGCCGCCACCTCATCCATGCGGGCGGCCTCGAAGCCCTTGCGTGAGAACAGGTCGCGGGCGGCGTCGAGGATCTCGCGCGGCCGCGCGCGCGCGCGATCGCCGCGCGGGCCGGGCGCCCTGGTCTCCATCCTCGGCTCCGAAGGCATCGATTTCTCCCTCGCCTGCCCGGCAACCTAGCTCTATACCGACGGGTAACTAAAGAAAATCGGAGGACTGCGGGTGACTCTCAGCGTCGATGTGTTCTGGTCGTTCAGAAGCCCCTATTCCTACCTCGCCACGCCGCAGCTGGTCGCCCTGCGCGAGCAGTACGACCTCGAGGTCGTCGTCCGGCCGGTTCTGCCGATCGCGGTGCGGATCGAAGGGTTCTTCAAGCGGGTCAACCCGCTGTGGCCGCCCTATCTCGCACGGGACATCTTTCGACTGGCTCAGATGCAGGGCACGCCGGTCCGCTGGCCCCGGCCCGACCCGATCGTCATGGACATCGCCAGCGGCGAGGTGCCAGCCGACCAGCCCTACATCTATCGCGTCACCCGCATGGGCCAGGCCGCCGCCGAGGCCGGCAAGGGCCTAGCCTATATCAGCGAGGTCGGGTCGCTGATCTGGTCGGGATCGACCGACAACTGGCACGAGGGCGACCATCTGGCGAAGGCCGCCGAGCGCGCCGGACTGGATCCGGAGGCGCTGGAAGCGACCGCCCGCGACGAGGCCGACCGACTGGACGCCGCCATCGAGGCCAACCAGAAGGCGCTCGAGAGCGCCGGCCACTGGGGCGTTCCGACCATGGTCTTCGACGGCGAGCCCTTCTTCGGGCAGGACCGTCTGGATGTCCTGGTCTGGCGGATGAAGCAACGCGGACTGTCCCCCGCCCGTTCAGGCGGCGTTCAGCCAGACTAGGTTGACCTCCGGGTCCGGGTGCGGCGAGGTGTCGCGTAACAGCGCCGCGACGGCGCCAGGGAAGAGGAAACAGGGCCATGAAGACGACCCTTCTGATGGGTGTGGCGGCAGCGGCTGTCGCGATCTCATCGACCGCTATCGCCCAGCCGGGCGGCGGACGGCCGCGGATCACCTTCTTTGAAGGCCCGAACTTCACCGGACGGTCGGTCACCTTTGACCGCGATTTCACCAATCTGCCGCGCGAGTATGCGGACATGGCGCTCAGCGTTCGCGTTCAGGGCGCCTGGAGCGTCTGCGTCGACAGCGACTATCGCGGTCGCTGCGTCGTCGTTGACCGCGATGTCCGCGACCTGCGTTCCATCGGCATGGACCGGACGATCAGCTCCATGCGCCTGACCCGCGACGGCGGCGGCTATCCCGGCGGTGGCGGCGGCGGTTATCCCGGTGGCGGCGGCGGTTATCCCGGCCGCGCCAGCATCACGCTTTACGACGGCCCCGGCTTCACCGGCCGCGCCCGCACCTTCGACAGCGACTTCAGCAACCTGCCCCGCGAGTTCAACGATACGGCCGGGAGCGCGCGGGTCCAGGGGCGCTGGACGGTCTGCGTCGACAGCGACTACCGCGGCCGCTGCGTCGAACTTGACCGCAACATTCGCGACCTGCGCTCCATCGGCATGGACCGGACGATCAGCTCGCTACGGTCGGGCGGCGGCGGCGGCTATCCTGGCGGGGGTGGCTATCCCGGTGGCGGCGGCGGTTATCCGGGCCGCGCGAGCATCACGCTGTACGACGGCCCCGGCTTCACCGGGCGCGCCCGCACCTTCGACAGCGACTTCAGCAACCTGCCGCGCGAGTTCAACGACACGGCCGGCAGCATGAGGGTCCAGGGGCGCTGGACGATCTGCGTCGACAGCGACTACGAAGGCCGCTGTGTCGACGTTGATCGCGACATCCGGGACCTGCGCTCGATCGGCATGGACCGGACGATTTCCTCAATCCGGATGGACCGCTACCCGCCGCGATAGCCGGCGCCACGTCGCACTTCCCGCAGGGGCGTCCAACCTGTTAGCCTTGTGGCGATGAGTGAGGTTGTTCTTCTTTCGGCCGGCAAGCGCGAGCAGACCAAGCTCGCCAACCGCCGCGCCATTCTCGACGCCGCGCGCGAGGTCTTCGCCGAGCTCGGGCACGAGTCTGCGACCGTGCGCGACATCATCCGCCGCACCGGCCTCGCCTCCGGCACCTTCTACAACTACTTCCGGTCGCTGGATGAGGTGTTCGAGGCGCTGGCCGACGACGGCGCGGCCCGGTTCCGGCCGATCCTGCGCGCCTGCTGGGAGGCCTCGAACACCTTCGAGGGCTACGTGCGGGCGGCGATCCAGGCCTATTTCGACTTCATGGCCTATGAGCACGAGACCTTGCAGGACCACCACCCGACCGGCGAGAAGCATCCGCATATGCGGGTGCAGACCCCGGAGATGGAGCGGGTCTTCGAGGAGGTGCGCGACGCCTTCCTGCAGGCCATGGAACATGACGCCGCGCCGCGGGTGGACGCCGACTACCTGGCCGCCGCCTGTATCGCCATGGCCCGGGAGGTCGGCGACAAGATGCTCGAGCGCCGGCCGATCGACACCGCCGCCGCCGCCGACTTCGCGGTGAAGCTGATCATGGGCGGCATTCCCGCCCTGCCGCGCCTTTCGACCTGACCCGGAGAGCACCATGGCCGATCCCGCGGTCCAGAAAGCGATCCTGAAGGTTCTGCTGTCGCTGCCAACGCCGGTGCTGCGGGCGATGTCCGGCGGCGGCGTGGTCTATCAGGGCGGACGCACCCTGGACCCCCGCTTCCAGTTCCTGACCGCAGGAGCCCGGCGGATGCCGGCCATGTCGTCCCTGACGCCGGAGGAGGCCCGGGCGGCCAGCGCCGGGGGCCTGGCGGCCATGACCGGCAAGCCCGAGCCCGGCGTCCGGGTCGAGAACCTGCCCATCGACGGCCCCGGCGGCCCGCTGAAGCTGCGCGCCTATCGCCCGGCCGAGCAGGACCCCGCCGCGCCCTTGATGGTCTTCGCCCACTTCGGCGGCGGGGTGATCGGCGACCTGGAGACCAGCGACGTCTTCTGCCAGATCCTGGCCCGTATCGCCCGCTGCGCGGTGCTGTCGGTGGACTACCGCCTGGCGCCGGAGACCCGCTTCCCCGGCGGGCTCGAGGACGTGCTGGCCGCCTACCGCTGGGGCCGCGACAACGCCGCCCGCTTCGGCGCTCCGGAAGGCCTGGCGGCGATCGGCGGCGACTCCATGGGCGGCAACTTCGCCGCCGTCGTGGCCCAGGAGATGAAGCGCGCCGGCGAGCCGCAGCCGGCCCTGCAGCTGCTGATCTATCCCGCCGTCGACGTGGCCAGTGAAACCCAGTCGATGACCACCTTCGGCGACGCCTACCCGTTGTCGCGCGACACCATGAACTGGTTCATGGCCCACTACATGAGTCCGGACGCCGATCCGGCGGACCCGCGCCTGTCGCCGATCAGGACGGAAGACCTGTCGGGCCTGGCGCCGGCGATCGTGGCCACCGCCGGATTCGACCCGCTGGTCGACCAGGGCGAGTGCTACGCCAAGCGGTTGCGCGACGCCGGCGTGCCGGTGGTCTACCGCTGCTACGACAGCCTGGCCCACGGCTTCACCGCCTTCACCGGCGCCATCCCCACCGCCGACACCGCCTGCCGCGAGATCGCAGGCTTCGTGCGCCAGGCGTACGAGGGGAAGCTCGCTTAGGGGACAGGTTGAGGTGTCCCTAGGGACACCTTAACCTGTCCCCGATCCTTGCGTGACTCTCCCAGCGGAAGCGCTCCAGAATCGCCGTCGCAAGATGGAGTGAACACATGCGCGCGCTGGTCGTCGAAGAGCTGGGCGAACTCTATGCCGGGACCCATGTCCGTGACGTCCCGACGCCGGTCGCCAGCCCGGGCCAGGTGCTGGTCCGCGTCCGCGCCGCCAGCGTCAACTTCCCGGACCTGCTGATGACGAAGGGCGAGTACCAGTTCAAGCCGCCGCTGCCGTTCACCCCGGGCCTGGACCTGTCGGGCGAGATCGCGGCCCTGGGCGAGGGGGTTACCGACTGGAACGTCGGCGATGCGGTGGTCGGCGGCGCGCGGATGGGCGGCTTCGCCGAGTACGCGGTGATGGACGCCCGGGGCCTCAAGCCCAAGCCGGCGCGGCTGAGCTTCGCCCAGGCCGCGGCCTACGGCGCCGCCTACCTGACCGCCTGGGTGGCGCTGGTCCGCCGGGCTCGGGTCGAGCCGGGCGAGTGGGTGCTGGTCCATGGCGCCGCCGGCGGCGTGGGCCTGGCCTGCGTGGATCTGGCCAGGGCGCTGGGCTGCCGGGTCATCGCCGCCTCGGCCTCGGACGAGAAGCTGGCCATCGTCGCGGCCGAGTACGCGCCCGACGCCATCGTCAACGTCACAGGCGGCTTCCGCGAGAAGGTCAAGGAGATCACCGGCGGGCGCGGGGCGGACGTCATCTATGACCCGGTCGGCGGCGACATCTTCGACGAGAGCGTGCGCTGCATCGCCTTCGACGGCCGGCTGCTGGTCATCGGCTTCACCTCGGGGCGCATCCCGACCGTCTCGGTCAACATGCCGCTGATCAAGGGCTTCTCGGTGATGGGCGTGCGGGCCGGCGAGTACGGCCGCCAGTTCCCCGAGCGCGGCCGCGAGAACGCCGAGGCCGTCTGGCGCATGGCCGACGACGGCGTCATCAAGCCGCGCGTCCATGCCGAGCTGCCGCTGGACCGCTGGCGCGAGGCCTTCGACCTGCTCGCCGACCGCCAGGTGGTCGGCAAGGCGATCATCCGGCCGGACCTGTAAGGGCTTGGGTTGACTCAGGTCCCCCCTTCCCGTATCTCCCCCCGCTCATCGCGACGGGCCCCGCCTGGCGCGCCTGTACCTTTAGAATTCGGAGCCTTCCCGTGAGCAAGCGGACCTTTCAGCCCTCGCGTCTCGTGCGCAAGCGCCGTCACGGCTTCCGGCTGCGGATGTCGACCAAGAACGGCGCCAAGATCGTCGCCCGTCGCCGCGCCAAGGGCCGCAAGCGCCTGACCGCCTAACAAGCGACAGGCGCGTCCCTATCTCCTTCTGACGACGGGGCCGGGACGACGTTGGACCAACAGCCGACAATCGAACGTATGCGCAAGCGGCCGGAGTTTCTCCTGGCCGCCCAAGCGCGTTTCCGGTCCCACGGCGCGGTGGTCATCCAGCGCCGCGACCGCGCCGACGGAGACCCCCTGATCCGCTCCGGCTTCACGGCCACCAAACGGGTCGGCGGATCGGTCGTGCGCAACCGCTGCAAGCGCCGTCTGCGTGAGGCCGCGCGGGCCCTTCTGCCCCTCCACGGGGTCCCCGGCAGCGACTATGTCTTCATCGCCCGGGGCGGGACGGCGGCCCGTCCCTGGGACCGTCTCCTTGACGACGTGAAAAGCGCGCTGATAAGGCTCGCGACCGATCCCGACACCGTGCCTTCGCCGTCCGGCGCCGCCTCCGATCCCTCCCGTTCCGGTTAGCCCGCTCCATGCAACAGAACGACACCCGCAACACGTTCGTGTTCGTCGTCATCGCCGTCATCCTGCTGACGGCGTACCAGTTCCTCGTGCTGGACCCGGCCAACAAGAAGCGGCTGGCCGAACAGCGCGCCAAGGCGGTCGCCGAACAGACCGCCACGGCGCCGGGCGCGCCCGGCGCGCCGGCCGCGTCGGTGATCGTGTCGCGGGACGTCGCCGCCGCCGCCAGCCCGCGTGTCCAGGTCGACACCCCGACCCTGAGGGGCTCGATCCGCCTGCAGGGCGCGCGCCTGGACGACCTCTACCTGAAGGGCTACCGCGAGACCCTGGCCAAGGGCTCTCCGATGGTCGAGCTGTTCCGCCCCGAGGGCACGGCCCACGCCTTCTTCACCGACATCGGCTGGGTCGGCCAGAACCTGCCCGGCCTGCCGACCAACCAGTCGGTCTGGACCCTGAGTAAGGGTGACGTGCTGTCGCCCGGCAAGCCGATCGAGCTGACCTACGTCGGCGCCAACGGCCTGACCTTCACCCGGGTGATGACGGTCGACGACCGCTTCATGTTCACCGTCACCGACACCGTTCGCAACACCACCGCCGCGCCGGTCCAGGTCGCCCCCTACGCCTCGATCCTGCGCCAGGGCCTCGCGCCCCACCACGGCAAGGGCCAGAACGTCCATGAGGGCGCCGTCGGCATCCTGTCGGACGACGGCAAGGGCGCCGAGCTGCGCCTGCTGAAGTTCAAGCCCTGGCTCAAGAAGGGCCAGGAGGCCGCCGGCCGCACCGCCTCATCGGCCGACGCCGCCAAGCGCATCGCCGCCAGCTACACCTCCGATGGCGGCTGGCTGGGCATCACCGACATGTACTGGCTGGCGGCCGTCGTGCCCGACCAGGACGAGAAGATCGTCGCCCAGTTCGCGGCGCCCAGGATCGGCGACGTCGACTCCTACAACGCCAACTACGCCGGCAGCCTGCACACGATCGCCCCGGGCGGGACGATCAGCGAGACCACCCGCGTCTACGCCGGCGCCAAGGTCGTCCAGGACCTGCAGGCCTACGAGAAGGGCAAGGACGGCGGGCAGCCGATCCCCGACCTCGACAAGGCTGTCGACTGGGGAATGCTGTGGTTCTTCACCCGGCCCTTCTTCGAGGCGCTCGAGTTCATTTTCGGCCTGGTGGGCAACTTCGGCGTCGCCATCCTTGCGGTGACGCTGCTGGTCCGCCTGCTGCTCTTCCCGCTGGCGCAGAAGAGCTACGAGTCGATGACGCGGATGAAGAAGCTCCAGAAGCCGATGGAGGAGATCCGCGCCCGCTACAAGGAAGACCCCACCAAGATGCAGCAGGAGACCATGGCCCTGTATCAGCGGGAAAAGGTCAATCCGGTCGCCGGCTGCCTGCCCATCCTGTTGCAGATCCCGATCTTCCTGGCCTTCTACAAGGTGCTGTCGGTGACCATCGAGATGCGTCACGCGCCCTTCTACGGCTACATCAAGGACCTGTCGGCGCCGGACCCCCACACGATCCTCAACCTGTTCGGCCTGATCCCGTGGGACGTCGCCTCGACGCCGCTTATCGGCGGCGTCTCGGCCCTCGTGCACCTGGGCCCGCTGCCGCTGCTCTATGGCTTCACCATGTGGCTGACGACGGCGATGAACCCGCCGGCGCCCGATCCCATGCAGCAGCGCATCTTCCAGCTGATGCCGATCCTGTTCACCTTCATCATGGCCGGCTTCCCGGCCGGGCTGCTGCTCTACTGGACCTTCTCGAACGTGTTCTCGATCTTCCAGCAGTACATCAACATGCGGAAGTTCCATGTCGAGAACCCCATCGACGACTTCATCGCCAAGGTGCGCGGCCAGCCCAAGGCCGCGGCTTGACCGCGCCCTTCACCGACGACGAACTGGAAGCCGCCCGGGTCCTGTTCGCCCATCCGGTCGCCTTCATGATGGGGGCGGTGAAGATGGACGGCCTGCCCGGGCCGGACCTGCCGGAGGTGGCCTTCGCCGGTCGCTCCAACGTCGGCAAGTCGAGCCTGATCAACGCCCTGGTCGGCCAGAAGTACCTGGCCCGCGCCTCCAACGAGCCGGGCCGGACGCGGGAGATCAACTTCTTCAACCTCGACGACCAGCTGCGGCTGGTCGACCTGCCCGGCTATGGCTTCGCGCGGGTGTCGCGCGGCGTGGCCAACAAGTTCCAGGACCTGGGTCGGGCCTATCTGCGCGGCCGGCCGAACCTGAAGCGGGTCTATCTGCTGATCGACGCCCGCCACGGCCTCAAGGCCGTCGACACCGAGGCGCTGGACGCGCTCGATACGGCGGCAGTCAGCTACCAGATCGTGCTGACCAAGTCCGACAAGCTGAAGGCCGAAGAGGTCGAGGCCGTCGTCGCCCGCACCCGGGACGCCATCCGCAAGCGCCCGGCCTCGTTCCCGCGCGTCCTGGCGACCTCGGCCGAAAAGGGGACCGGCATCCCGGAACTGCGCGCCGAAGCCAAGGCGGCTTGCGAGGTCTGAGGATTTCCCCCAGCGGCTCAATCCTCCCCGTCATCCTCGCCCTCGTGGCGAGGACCCCTCTGTCGGTTCGCAAGTGAGCGCGTGATCAGCCTCTCACGGTGAAACTGCACGAGGGGTCCTCGGGACAAGCCCGAGGATGACGAAAGATTTGGGGCCGCGCCCCCTACCGCCGCACCACCACCCCGCCCTTCATCACGAAGCCGACCCTCTCCAGCACGGTCACGTCGCATATCGTGGCCCGGCGCCTGATCCGGTGGCGATGACCGCCTCGTCTAAACCCTCCCGCAACGGTTAAGGCCTAGGCTTTCTGGCGACCAGAAGGGTCGGGGACCTGGCAGCCGTGCAGATTGATGTCGTCAGACCGTGGGAGCTGACCGCTCATGCCGTCGAGCGGTGGGTGGCGCTGCAGGCGGCCGATACGACGCTGGAGTCCCCCTTCCTGTCGCCCCACTGGGCCAGGGCCGTGGCGCGGGCCCAGGGTCCTTCGGCGGGCGACCGGGGCGTGCGGGTGGCGGTGCTGGGCGGCATGGCCGATCCGAAAGGCTTCCTCGCGGCGCGGGTCGGTCCGTTCGTCGCCATGCCCGCCGGCGCGCCGATGTGTGACTACCAGGGGCTGGTGGCCGAACCCGGCCTGACTGTCGACCCTCGCGAGATCGTCCACGCCCTGGGCGTCGGCCGCCTCGACTTCAGCCACATGCTGCAGGACCAGACGCCGTTCGCGCCTCACATCAAGGGCGCCCAGACCTCGCACATCATCGACGTCTCCGGCGGCTACGCGGCCTATGAAGCCGAGCGCCGGACAGCCGGATGCTCCGCGCTCAAGGACATCGACAGGAAGCGCCGCAAGGTCGAGCGCGAGATCGGGCCGGTGCGGTTCACCGCCTTCTCCCGCGCCAGGGGCGACTTCGACCAGCTCATCGCCTGGAAACAGCGGGCCTGGCGCGAGACCGGTCAGACCGATCTGTTCGAGGCCGGCTGGCCGCTGCGGCTGGTGCGCCAGCTGTTCGCCAGCCGCGACCCGGACTTCGGCGGCGTGCTGTTCACCCTCCACATTGGCGATACGCTGGCCGCCGCCCAGCTCGACATCCGGGGCGGGGCGACGGTGCACAGCTGGATCATCGGCCACGACCCGGCCTTCGATCGCTATTCACCGGGCATGATGCTGTTCCAGGACATCCTGCGCTGGATGGACGATGCGCCCTACAGCCGGCTCGACCTGGGGGCCGGGGACTACCGCTTCAAGCGGGAACTGGCCAACCACGGCGTCGCGGTGTCCCACGGCTTCGTCGGCGGTCCGTCGGCGGCGGCGATGCTGCGCGAGGCGGCCTACGGCCTGCGCCGGGTGGCCGAGACCCTGCCGCTGGGACCGGTTTCGGAGCTGCCCGGCAAGGCCATGCGCCGGCTGGACCTGCTTAGGGGTTTGCGCTGAGGCCCCGGGCCCCTTAAGCGTCTGCGGCGATGACCCTGACCCTCGACGACATCAAGGCGGCCGCTGGCCGGCTGGCCGGCCATATCGAGCGCACGCCGCTGCGCCATTCCCGCACCCTGTCGGAAATCACCGGCGCGGATGTGTGGGTGAAGTTCGAGAACCTGCAGTTCACGGCGGCCTACAAGGAGCGCGGGGCGCTCAACAAGCTGCTGCTGCTGACCGACGATCAGCGGAAGCTGGGCGTCATCGCCGCCAGCGCCGGCAACCATGCCCAGGGGCTGGCCTATCACGGGGCCCGGCTGGGCGTGCCGGTGACCATCGTGATGCCACGCGGCACCCCGTTCGTGAAGGTGCAGCACACCAAGGGCCACGGCGCCGAGGTGGTGATCGAGGGCGACACCTATGACGAGGCCAACGCCTTCGCCCAGAAGCTGCGCGACGAGCGCGGCCTGACCTTCGTCCATCCGTTCGACGATCTGGACGTCATCGCCGGCCAGGGCACGATCGCGCTGGAAATGCTCGAGGACCAACCCGACCTGGAGGTCCTGCCGGTGCCGATCGGCGGCGGCGGCCTGATCAGCGGCGTCGGCACGGCGGCCAAGGCGATCAAGCCCGACATCCGCATCATCGGCTGCGAGCCGGCGATGATCCCGTCCTTCACCGCCAAGATGCGCGGCATGACCACCGAGGCCGGCGGCCAGACCATCGCCGAGGGCATCGCGGTCAAGGTGGTGGGGACCAACACCTACGCCATCGCCCGGCCCCTGATCGAGGACGTGCTGCTGCTCGAGGAGCCCTATATCGAGCGTGCCATCGCCCTGTACTGCAACGTCGAGAAGACCATCGCCGAGGGGGCCGGCGCCGCCTCGCTGGCCGCGCTGCTGGCCTATCCGGAGCGGTTCCGCGGCAAGAAGTGCGGCCTGATCCTGTGCGGCGGCAACATCGACACCCGGCTGCTGGCGAGCGTGCTGACCCGGGAGTTGGTCCGCGCCCAGCGGCTGGTCTCGCTGCGCATCATCGGCGACGACCGCCCCGGCCTGCTGGCCACCGTCAGCCGGGTGATCGGCGAGATGGGCGGCAACATCATCGAGGTGGCCCACAACCGCCTCGCCCTCGACGTGCCGGCCAAGGGCGCGGAATTCGACATCATGATCGAAACCCGCGACGCCCAGCACACCCAGGAGATCATGGACGAGCTGCGCGCGTGCGGGTATCCGCCGCGGGCGGTCTGAAATCAGCAGGAACCCCATGCTTCGTCGCACCCTCATCGTCGCCGCCCTCGCCGGCCTGGTCCTCGCCGGCTGCCACAAGAAGCCGGACCCGGCCCTGCTCGAAGCCAGCGCGGCCAACGCCCAGGCCTTCATCGACAAGACGGCGAAGGAGCCGGGCGTCCAGAAGCTGCCGTCCGGCGTGCTCTACAAGGTCGAGAAGTCTGGCCCGGCCGGCGGCCGGTCACCCGGCCCGCGCGATGACGTGAAGGTCCACTACGAGGGCAAGCTGGTCTCGGGTCAGATCTTCGACAGCTCCTACGACAAGGGCGCGCCGGCGGTGATGAACCTGGCCGGCCTGATCCCGGCCTGGACCGAGGCGCTGCAGAAGATGAAGCCGGGCGACACCTGGATGCTCTACGTCCCGCCCGAGCTCGGCTACGGCGAGAACGGCGCCGGCGGCGTCATCCCGCCCAACGCGGTGCTGATCTTCAAGATCGAACTCATCGACAGCCTGCCGAATGGCGGGCCGGCGCTGGGGTAGACACGCCGGGGACATGCACTTCAGTGCGTGTCCCCATCCGCTTCAGCAAGCTGCAGGGGACACGTACCGAAGACGGTACATGTCCCCGCCACAATCCTAATCCGTGAATACCACCGTCTTGCGGCCGTTCAGCAGCACGCGGTCTTCCAGCGACCAGCGCAGCGCCCTCGCCAGCACGCGGCGTTCGATGTCACGACCCTTGCGGATCAGGTCCTCGGGCGTATCGCGGTGGCTGATGCGTTCGACGTCCTGTTCGATGATCGGGCCCTCGTCGAGGTCGGCGGTGACGAAGTGGGCGCTGGCCCCGATCACCTTCACGCCGCGCGCGTGGGCCTGGTGATAGGGCTTTGCGCCCTTGAAGCCCGGCAGGAACGAGTGGTGGATGTTGATGCAGCGGCCTTCCAGCTTTGCCGCCAGGCCGTCGGACAGGATCTGCATGTAGCGGGCGAGCACGACCAGGTCGGCGCCGCTGTCGCGGATCAGCGCCCAGACCTGGGCTTCCTGCTCCAGCTTGGTGTCCTTGCTGACCGGCAGGTGGTGGAACGGCAGACCGGTCAGGTCGACCCGGCGAAAGGTCTCGGCCGGATGGTTGGAGATCACCCCGGCGATCTCCATGTCCAGCTCGCCGATACGCCAGCGGTAGAGCAGGTCGGAAAGGCAGTGGTCGGACTGGCTGGCCAGGATCATCACCTTCTTGCGCACCGCCGGATCGCGCAGGCTCCAGCGCATGGCGAAGGTCGTGGCGATGGTCTCGAACTGGGCGCGAAGGTCCGCGGCGCCGTGGCTGTCCGGCGCGAACACCACCCGCATGAAGAACCTGCCGGTCTCGGCGTCGTCATACTGCTGGGCGTCGAGGATGTTGCAGTCCCGCTCGGCCAGGAAGGCGGACACCGCCGCGACGATGCCGCGACGGTCCGGACAGGACAGGGTGAGGATGAGGTCTTTGGTCGACATGAGGCGTCGGCTTTAGGGCGAGGGGCGGTTTGGGGCAAGGGTCTGCCCCGGATTGGCGAGAGACGCCAGTGGCGGGGCATGAATGCGCTCAATCCTGTTCCCCGATCGCCCCCTCCCCGTCATCGTCGGACTTGTTCCGACGACCCATGCACGCCGCGATTCAGAATGGGGCTCGGCCGAAACGTAGCAGGATGCCCTCACGCCTGTGTTCATGGGTCGTCGGAACAAGTCCGACGATGACGGCAAAAACAGCATGAGCATGTTGGAGCATCTCACTATCGCCCCTAGGAACGCTGCATGACCTCCGCCGACGCCCTCACCGACCGCGCTATCGAGATCCTTGGCCGCCTCGTCTCGTTCGACACCACGTCACGCGGATCGAACCTGGCGCTGATCGACTGGGTGGAGGCCTACCTCGCCGAGCACGGCGTCGCCTCGCGCCGCATCACCAATCACGACGGCGACAAGTCGAACCTGCTGGCCAGCGTCGGGCCGGCCGTGGCGGGCGGGGTGGTGCTGTCGGGCCATACTGACGTGGTGCCGGTCGACGGCCAGCCGTGGACCTCGGACCCCTTCACCCTGACCGAGCGCGACGGGAAGCTCTACGGGCGCGGGTCGGCCGACATGAAGGGCTTCATCGCCCTGGCCCTGGCCGCCGTGCCCGACTTCGCCGCCGTGAAGCGGCCGGTGCATCTGGCCTTCTCGTACGACGAGGAGACCGGCTGCTTCGGCGCCCCGGACATGATCGCGGTCATCGCCCGCGACCTGCCGCCCCCGGCGCTGGTGGTGGTCGGCGAGCCGTCGGGCATGGCCCCGGTCAGCGGCCACAAGGGCGCGGCCTTCTTCCGGGTGGTCGTGATCGGACGCGAGGCCCACTCCAGCCAGCCGCACCTGGGCGTCTCGGCCACCATGGCGGCCGCCGAACTGATCGCGGCCCTGACGACGCTGGCGGCAGAGCTCGACGCAGCGGCCGATCCCGCCTCCCCCTTCGAGCCGAAGGGCTCCACCCTGACCATCGGCCGAATCGACGGCGGCACGGCGGCCAACATCCTGGCCCGACGCTGCGAGATCGTCTTCGACCTGCGCTGCGCGCCGGGCCAGCGGGCGCTGGACCTGCTGGACGGGTTCCGGGCGCAGGTCGCCGATCTGGACGCCCGGCTGAAGGCCCGCGACGCGGACGCCTCCGCCGTCTTCGAGGTCATCGCCGATGTGCCGCCGATGGCGCCGGAAGCTGACGGCGCGGCGGAGGCCTTCGTCCGCGGCCTGACCGGCGACAACAGCCCGATGCGTGTCGTGCCCTACGCCGCCGAGGGCGGCCAGTTCCAGGGCGCCGGCTTCTCCACCGTCATCTGCGGCCCCGGTTCCATCGACCAGGCCCACCAGCCGGACGAGTATGTCGAGATCGAGCAGATGCGCCGGGGCGCGGTGTTCATGCTGCGGCTGGCGGAGGCGTTGGTCGACTAGAGGTCCTGCGTGCTTCGACACGCGCCTTTGGCGCTGCTCAGCATGACGTGGGTGGGTAGCCTTCAAACTCACGTCGTCCTGAGCAGCCCGCGCAGCGGGCGTGTCGAAGGACGCACGGTGGTTTCACAGCTTCTCGTGACGACGGCGTCGATCAGAGCGCCCGCAACCGCCCCACCGCCCACCCGGCCGCATCCCTGACCACCTCCGACGCATCCCCCAGCAGTCCCGCCGCGCTCGGCAGCAGCGCTGCGTCGCCGCTGTTGCCGACTGCATAGAGCACGTTCCTCACGAACTGATCGCGGCCGATGCGGCGGATCGGGCTGCGGCGGAACAGGGCCAGGAAGCCCGCCTCGTCCAGCGCCGCCAGGGAGGCCAGCGACGGCGAGCGCAGCTCGTCCCGCGCCTGCAGCTGCGCCTGGCGGGAGGTCTCGGCGAACTTGTTCCAGGGGCAGACGGCCAGGCAGTCGTCGCAGCCGTAGATGCGGTTGCCCATGGCGGCGCGGAACTCGTCCGGCACGGGTCCCTGATGCTCGATGGTCAGGTAGGAGATGCAGCGCCGGGCATCGAGCCGGTAGGGCGCGGGGAAGGCCTTCGTCGGACAGATGTCGAGGCAGGCGCTGCAGGAGCCGCAGCGGTCGATCTCCGGCGCGTCCGGCGCGATCTCGACCGAGCTCAGGACCGAGCCCAGGAACAGCCAGCTGCCCAGCTCGCGGGAGACCAGGTTGGTGTGCTTGCCCTGCCAGCCAAGGCCCGCCCGTTGGGCCAGCGGCTTTTCCATCAGGGGCGCGGTGTCGACGAACACCTTCACCTCGCCGCCGAACTTCGCCTTCATCCAGCCGGCCAGGTTCTTGAGCCGGCCCTTGATCAGGGAGTGGTAGTCGTCGCCCTGGGCATAGGCGGAAATGGCGGCAAGGGAGCGGTCCTTCAGGGCCTCGAGCGGGTCCGTGTCGGGGCCGTAGTTCATCCCCAGCATCACGGCCGTGCGGGCCTCCGGCCACATGCCCGTGGGGTGGGCGCGCCGCTCGAGCGTCTCCTCCATCCAGGTCATGTCGCCATGCAGCCCCTCGGCGACGAAGACGCGCAGGCGCTCTCCCGCCGGCCAGGGATCGGACGCGGACGCGAAACCGACGACATCGAAGCCCAGGCGCCGGGCCCGGTCGATGATCCGCGGCTTGGGGTCGTCAGAAATCAAGGTCGTGATAGTGCGGCGCCGGCGCCAGGCCCGGCCAGCGGTCGGCCAGGAGCGGGCGGAAGCAGGGGCGGGACTTGATCTTCATGTACCAGGTCCGGGCGACCGGCACGTCGTTCCAGGGCACGTCGCCGAAATAGTCGATGACCGACAGATGGGCCGCCGCCGCCATGTCGGCCAGCGATATGCGCCGCCCGGCCAGCCAGTCGCGGGTGGCCAGCAGCAGCTCGATGTATTTCAGGTGATGGCGCAGCGCCTCGCGACCGGCGCGGATGTTGGCCAGGGCCGGGGCGCCCAGGCCCAGAAGCCGCTTCTCCATCTTCTCGTGCAGCAGGTAGCCGGAGACCTCGGAGTCGAACTTGCGGTCGAACCACTGCAGCAGCCGGCGCGCCTCGGCCCGCTCGGCCGGGTCGCGGCCCAGCAGCGGCGGCTCGGGGCTCTGCTCCTCGATATGTTCGAGAATGGCGCGGGTCTCGCAGATGACCACCTCGCCCGCCGCCGAGCGCTCGATCAGCACCGGCGGCACGCCCGAGGGGTTGAGCGCCAGGAAGTCGTCCGGCTGCTCCCACCAGCGCACCTGCACCTCGGTGAACGACAGACGCTTCTCGCCCAGCGCCAGCCGCACCTGCCGCGAGGCAGGGTCGAGCGGGAAGTGATGCAGGATGCGTTCGACGCTCATGGCGGGTCCGGTGATTCAGGCGCGCAGCTAGAGCACCATCGCGTTAAGGGCGCGTTTACCGCGGTCCGCAGCGCATCAGGCGGAGGTGTACCCGGCTCCGCCGCCCGGACGCGCGGTCAGTCTAGTGCGTCACCTCGGCGAAGGCTCCGCCGTGGGGTTCCGCCCGGCCGCGCGGGTCGGGATGGATGATGATGTCGGCCGTAGGAAAGGCAGCCAGGACGCGGTTCTCGGCGGCGACCATGGCGTCATGCGCCGCCACCAGCGTCAGGCCCGGATCGAGGTCGGCGTGCATCTGGATATGGATGTAGGGACCGGAGGCGCGGGTGCGCAGCTGGTGCACGCCCTGGATCGCCGGGTCCTGGGTCATCAGCGTCACGATGCGCTCGCGGGCCACGTCGTCGAGTTCGTGGTCCATCAGCTGGCCGGCCGCCTCGCGGAACACGCCGATGGCGCCCCAGACCAGCCAGGCGGCGACGACAAGACCGGCGGCGGCGTCCAGCCAGTGGAGGCCCAGCAGGCTGGCGCCCGCGATACCGAGGATGGCGGCGACGTTGGAGGCGAGGTCAGCGGCATAGTGGGCGCGGTCGCCGTGAACCGCCACCGACCGGGCCTGCTTCAGCGCCCGGCTCTGGGCGGCGACCAGCGCCAGGGTCAGGACGATGGACAGGGCCATCACGGCCATGGCCCAGGCGCCGGCCTGGATCGGCCGCGGGTCCATCAGCCCGGCAATCGCCTCGCGCCCGACCAGGGCGGCCGAGGCGAAGACCAGGCCGCCCTGCATCAGGCTGGCGAAGGCCTCGGCCTTGCCATGGCCGAAGCGGTGCTCGGCATCCGGCGGGCTGGCCGCGAACCGGACCGCGAACAGGGTGATCAGCGAGGCCAGCAGGTCGAGGCCGGAGTCGGCGAGCGAGGCCAGCAGCGCCACCGAGCCGCTGGCCAGCCAGGCGGCGGACTTGGCCGCCACCAGCACCAGGGCCACGGTCACCGACAGCTGCGTCACCCGCCGGGTGACGGCGGTGGCCTGGGCGAGGGTCAGGGGGGCGGGGTTGGTCATCGGCCGAGGTTAGCGGCAAAGCCGGGGACATGCACTTCAGTGCGTGTCCCCATCGGCTTCAAGCGGCGGGGGACACGTACTGAAGTACATGTCCCCGATCAGCCCTAAGCCGCCCGCCGGGGGGCCGGGCCGACATAGACCGATTGCGGCCGGATCAGGCGGCCGCCGGCCAGCTGTTCGCGGGCGTGGGCCAGCCAGCCGGCGACGCGGCCCATGGCGAAGACGCCGGTGAAGGCGGCGGGCGGGAAGGCCAGGGCCTCCAGCAGCAGGGCGGTGTAGAACTCGACATTGGTCTGCAGCGACCCTTCGGGCTTGCGTTCCCGCAGGATGTCGAGGGCGGCGCGCTCCACCGCCTCGGCGAAGGCCAGCCGGCCCGGCGCGACATTGGAGCCCTGGGTCAGACGCCGCACCGCCCCCTTCAGCGCGTCGGCGCGGGGGTCGCGCACCTTGTAGATGCGGTGGCCGAAGCCCATCAGCCGCTCGCCGCCGTCCAGCGCCTGTTCCAGCCAGGCGCGGGCGTGGCCGGGCGTGCCGATGGCGTCGAGCATTTCGATCACCGGGCCGGGCGCGCCGCCGTGCAGCGGGCCCTTCAGCGCCGAGATCCCGCCCAGCACCGCCGAGGTCAGGCCGGCGCGGGTCGAGGCGATCACCCGGGCGGCGAAGGTGGAGGCGTTCAGGCCGTGGTCGCTGACCGTGACGAGATAGGCGTCCAGAGCCCGGGCCTCCTCCGCCGTCGGGAGAGCGCCGCGCAGCATGCGCAGGATGTCGGCGCTGTGGGCCAGGGTCGCGTCGGGCGCCACCGGGGCCAGCCCCTGCCCCGCCCTCACCACGGCCGGCACGAACACCGCCGGGGCGGCCAGCAGCCGCAGGGCGGTGGGGAGGTCATCGCCGTCCGGAAGGCGGGCGGTCAGGGCGCGCATGGCCTCGACCGGGCCGAGCGCCAGCAGCCCGGCGTCGAGCGCCGCCACCTGGGCGTAGACCTCGACCCGCGCCGCGCCCAGGGCCGGGCCCACGTCGGCGGGCAGGCCTTCGTAGAAACCGTCGAACAGCAGCTGGACCACGTCCTCGTAGGTCGCCTTGCCCGCGAGCTCGTCCAGCGACCGGCCACGGATGACCAGCCGCCCGGCCAGACCGTCGACCTCCGACAGCACCGTCTCGGCGGCGATCACATTCTCCAGACCATCAGACATCCGGATCTCCCTTTCTCTCGTCTTTCGCCGCGACAGATCGGCCCGGATCGTGATACCGTCAATCTTGATCAATATAATCAATGTGAAGTGATGCAGCGCGACTGGCTGACAGCGGAAGAGGCGATGGAACAGCTGGGGATCCGCTCCCAGACCCTGTACGCCTATGTCAGCCGGGGACGGATCGAGGCGAGGCCCGATCCCGACGACCCGCGCCGCAGCCGCTACCGGCTCGCTGACATCGGCCAGCTGGCCGAGCGCAAGCGGCGGGGCCGCAAGGCGGCGCAGGTGGCGGCCGGCGCCATATCCTGGGGCGAGCCGGTCCTCGATTCGGCCATCACCACGGTGGCGCAGGGGCGGCTGTTCTATCGCGGCCGCGACGCCGTCGAACTGGCCGGTCACGCGTCGCTGGAAGCGGTGGCGCGGCTGCTGCGCGGCGGCGATGGCGCGGCGTTGAAGGGCGTGACGCGGACACCGCCGCCGGGCGGGGACTCCATCCGGGCGCGACTGTTCACGGCCCTGTCGGAGCGGGCCGGGGTCGACCCGCCGGCCCGGGGGCGCGCGCCCCTGGCCCTGGCGGCCGAGTCAGCGGGCCTGCTGGACCTGGTGGCCGACGCGGCGGCGGGCCGCATCGAACACGGCCAGATCCATCTTCGCCTGGCCCAGGCCTGGGGTCGTCCCGAATCCGCCGACGCCCTGCGCCAGGCTCTGGTGCTGCTGGCCGATCACGAGCTGAACGCCTCGACCTTCGCCGCGCGGGTCACTGCCTCGACCGGAGCCTCGCTGGCCGCCTCGGCGCTGGCCGGGCTGGCGGCGCTGTCGGGACCCCTGCACGGCGGGATCGCCGGGCGGGTCGGCAACCTGGTCGAGGAAAGCGCCCGGATCGGGCCCCGGGCCGCCGTGGCCGGTCGCCTCGCCCGGGCCGGGCCGATCCCGGGCTTCGGCCACCCCCTGTACCCCGAGGGCGATCCGCGCGCGGCGGCGCTGCTGTCGGCCTTTGATCTGCCGCCGCCCTACGGGGCGTTGCAGCGCGCGGTCGAAGAGCTCACCGGCGAGGCGGCCAACATAGACTTCCTGCTCACGGCCCTCGCGGATCGCTTTGACCTGCCGGGCGATGCGCCCTTCGCCCTGTTCGCGGTGGCCCGCACCGCCGGCTGGCTGGCCCATGCGGTGGAACAGGTCCAGACCGGCGCGCTGATCCGGCCCCGGGCGCGCTACACCGGGCCGGCGGTCGTCTGATCCTCTCCCCTTGGGAGAGGTGGCCTCGCTGAGCGAGGTCGGAGAGGGATGCGCTGAGCCTGATCGTCGAACGCAACGCCTCCCTCTCAGTCATGGCTCCGCCATGACAGCTCTCCCAAAGGGAGAGCATTGCCGGGATCAGGCCCGCTCGAACGCCGCGTCTTCCGTCGCCAGCGGGTGATCGATGCGGCCGACCATCTCCTTTGGGCAGACCTGCCAGAAGCAGCCGCGCATGCGGTCCCAGTCATTGAGCAGGCCGGCGGCGAAGGCCGAGCCTGTCTCGTGGGCGTGCTCGCGGATCAGGCGCCTGAGCTGCTCCTCCCAGTGCGGCGAGGCGAGGCGCTGGACAACGACGCTGTCAGGATTGACCTGGGCCTCGAAGCGGTCGGCGAGATCGAGGACATAGGCCATGCCGCCGGTCATTCCGGCCGCGAAATTGCCGCCCACCGGACCCAGGATCACAGCCGTCCCGCCGGTCATGTATTCCAGGCCATTGGCGCCGCAGCCCTCGACGACCGTCACGGCGCCGGAGTTGCGCACCGCGAACCGTTCGCCCGCCTGGCCGGCGGCGAACAGCTTGCCGTCTGTGGCGCCGTACAGACAGGTGTTGCCGATGATGGCGTTGCTCTCTGGCGCCAGCAGATGTGGCGAGGGCTTCACCACGATGGTGGCCCCCGACAAGCCCTTGCCGACATAGTCGTTGGCCTCGCCGGTCAGGACAATCCTCAGACCCCGGACGGAAAAGGCGCCGAGGCTCTGGCCCGCCGAGCCCTTGAGCTCCACGGTCAGGTGGCCGGACGGCAGGGCGCTCATCCCGAACTTGCGGGTGATGTGGCTGGAGACCCGCGCGCCGATGGCCCGGGCGGTGTTCCGCACCGTGTAGGTCAGCTGCATCTTCTCGCCGCGCTGCAGGAAGGGGGCGGCGTCGCGGACGATCTGGGCGTCGAGGGTGTCGGGCACCTCGTTACGGCCCTCGACCGTGCACCAGGGCTTGTTGGATCCCGGGTCGGCCCGGACCAGCAGCGGGTTGAGGTCTAGATCGTCCAGGTGCTCGCCACCCCGGCTGACCTGGGTCAGCAGGTCGGTGCGGCCGACGATGTCCTGCAGCGAGCGGAAGCCCAGCCGGCCGAGGATCTCGCGCACCTCCTCGGCGATGAAGGTGAACAGGTTGACCACCTTGTCCGGCGTGCCGGTGAAGCGCGCCCGCAGGGCCTCGTCCTGGGTGCAGACCCCCACCGGGCAGGTGTTGGAGTGGCACTGGCGGACCATGATGCAGCCCATGGCGATCAGGCTGGCGGTGCCGATGCCGAACTCCTCGGCGCCCAGCATGGCGGCGATGACCACGTCGCGGCCGGTCCGGATGCCGCCATCCGTCCGTAAGCGGACGGAATGGCGCAGGTTGTTGAGCGTCAGGACCTGGTTGGCCTCCGACAGGCCCATCTCCCAGGGCGAGCCGGCGTACTTGATCGAGGTCTGCGGGCTGGCCCCGGTGCCCCCGACATTGCCGGAGATCAGGATGGTGTCGGCCTTGGCCTTCGCCACCCCCGCGGCGATGGCGCCGATGCCGGTCATCGACACCAGCTTCACCGTCACCCGGGCGTCGGGGTTGATCTGCTTGAGGTCGTAGATGAGCTGGGCCAGATCCTCGATCGAATAGATGTCGTGGTGCGGCGGCGGACTGATCAGCATCACGCCCGGTGTGGCGTGGCGCAGCCGGGCGATCATCTCGGTGACCTTGAAGCCGGGCAGCTGGCCGCCCTCGCCGGGCTTGGCCCCCTGGGCGACCTTGATCTCGATCTCGCGGCACTCGTTCAGGTACTCGGCAGTGACGCCGAACCGACCCGAGGCGATCTGCTTGACCGCGCTGTTGGGGTTGTCGCCGTTGGGAAGCGGCCGGTAGCGGGCGCGGTCCTCACCGCCCTCGCCGCTGACGCTCTTGGCCCCGATGCGGTTCATGGCGATGTTCAGCGCGCCATGCGCCTCCGGGCTCAGGGCGCCGAGACTCATGCCGGGGGTGAGGAAGCGCTTGCGGATCTCGTTGACGCTCTCGACCTCGTCGGCGCTGATCGGGGCGCGGTCGCTGCGCCAGGCCAGCAGGTCGCGCAGCTGGATCTGAGGCAGCTGGCCCATGCCCTCGGAGAAGCGCCTGTAGGCATCGTAGTCGCCGGTGTCGCAGGCGTGCTGCAGCGTATGCATCAGCCGGGCTTCGAAGGCGTGGGCCTCGCCCTTGCGGCGAGCCTTGTAGAAGCCGCCGACCGGCAGGGCGACGAAGGCCGGATCCCAGGCGCGGCGGTGCAGGTCCACCGCGCGACTCTCCAGACCCGCCAGGCCGATGCCGGAGATACGCGACGGCATGCCGGGGAAAAACTCGGCGACCAGCGCGCGACTCAGGCCCACGGCCTCGAAATTGTAGCCGCCCCGGTAGGAGGAGATCACCGCGATGCCCATCTTGGAGATGATCTTCAGCAGGCCCTGCTCGATCGAGGTCTTGTAGTTGACGCAGACCTCGCGCAGCGACGCCTCGCCCAGCAGGCCGCGGTCGAGACGGTCCTGGAAGCTCTCCTGGGCGAGCCAGGCGTTGACCGCCGTGGCCCCCACCCCGACCAGCACCGCGAAATAGTGGGTATCCATGCATTCGGCCGAACGCACGATGATCGAGACGTAGGACCGCAGGCCCTTGCCCACCAGATGGGCGTGAACCCCGCCGGTGGCCAGGATCATCGGCATGGCGACGCGATCGGGCGCGATGGTCTCGTCGGTCAGGATGATGGTCGAACAGCCGCGCAGGGCGGCGTCCTCGGCCTCGGCCCGGATGCGGTCGAGGTTGGCGCGCAGGGCGTCGCCGGGGCGGGCCTCCGGCGCCGGGATCGGCATGGTGCAGTCGATGACGCCCAGATTCCGGTCGCCGATATAGTCGAGAATCCGCTCGTACATGCCGGTGGTCAGCACCGGGCTCTCGGCGACATAGACGTCGGTCTGGGCCTCGTCCTCGGCCAGGATGTTGCCGAGGTTCTTGAAGCGGGTCTTCAGGCTCATCACCCCGGTCTCGCGGAGCGGGTCGATGGGCGGGTTGGTCACCTGGCTGAAGTTCTGGCGGAAGAAATGGCTGAGCGGCCGGTAGCCTTCACTGAGCACGGCGAGCGGCGTGTCGTCGCCCATCGAACCGATGGCCTCCTTGCCGTCCTCGACCATGGGCGCCAGGACCATCTCCAGGTCCTCCAGCGTCATGCCTGCGGCGGCCTGACGGCGGACCAGGTCCTCGCCGGCCAGGCGGCGCGGCTCGGGCCCCGGACCGATGGTGGCCTCAAGGTCGACCATGTTGCCCAGCCATTCGGTATAGGGGTGCTGGCCGGCCAGATGGTCGACGATGGCCTCCTCGTCATAGAGCCGCCCCTCGACCAGATCGATGGCGATCATCCGGCCGGGCGAGATATTCAGCTTACGGACGATGCGGCTCTCGGTCACGCCGCACATGCCGGCTTCCGATCCCATGATCACCAGACCATCATCGGTGTAGGCCACGCGCAGCGGGCGCAGGCCGTTACGGTCCTTACCCGCAACGACCCAGCGGCCATCGGTGGCGCAGACCGCGGCCGGGCCGTCCCAGGGCTCCATGACGGCGTTGCAGTAGCTGTAGAGCGCCCGGTGCTCGGGCTTCATCTGGGCGTCGGACTTGCTCGCCCAGGCCTCGGGAATCAGCAGCGCCTTGGCCATGGGCGCATCGCGGCCGGCGCGGACCAGGATCTCGAAGGTGTTGTCGAGCGCCGCCGAGTCCGAGCCGCTGGGCTGGATGACCGGCTTCACGTCCTCTCCGAACGCGCCGAACGCCTGGGCGGCCATGCGGATCTCATGGCTCTTCATCCAGTTGGCGTTGCCCTTGAAGGTATTGATCTCGCCGTTGTGGGCCAGCATCCGGAACGGCTGGGCCAGCCGCCACTGGGGGAAGGTGTTGGTCGAGTAGCGCTGGTGGAAGATGGCCACCGCCGCCGAGAACCGCTCGTCCCGCAGATCAGGGTAGAAGGCGTCGATACTCTCGGCCAGGAACATGCCCTTGTAGATCAGAGATCGGGCCGACAGGGAGCAGATGTAAAACTCGTTGATCGCCGAGGCGGCGACCTTCTTCTCGATGCGCTTGCGGCACAGGTAGAGGGCGCGTTCGAGCGCCTCGCCCTCCATCCCGGGCGGGGGCGACAGCATGATCTGCTCGATCTCGGGCCGGGTGGCGTTGGCCTTCTCGCCGATCACCGAGGTGTTCACCGGCACCTGCCGCCAGCCGTAGATGTAGAAGCCGAAACGGAGGGCCTCGCTCTCGACGATGGTGCGGGCCGCTTCCTGGGCGCCGAGGTCGGTGCGCGGCAGGAAGACCTGGCCCACGGCGATCGGGCCGGGACGCGGCGTGTGGCCGGTGTTCTTCACCTGGTTGATGAAGAAGTCCTGGGGCACCGACAGCAGGATGCCGGCCCCGTCGCCGGTCTTGCCGTCGGCGTCGACGGCGCCCCGGTGCCAGACGGCCTTCAGCGCCTTGATGGCCAGCTCGACCACCTCGCGGCGCGGCTGGCCGTCGATGGCGCAGACCAGGCCGACGCCGCAGTTGTCGCGCTCGCTGGACGGATCGTAGGCGTGGCCATCGATCAGCAGCTTGCGATTGGCGAGATAGCGGTCGAGTTCGATGCTCATGGCGGTCACTCCGCCGCGACCAGGGCCGGAGCCCTGGCCAGCAGGTAGCGGTGGATGGAGTCGGCGGCGTCACGGCCGTCGCGGATGGCCCAGACGACCAGCGAGGCGCCCCGGACGATGTCGCCGGCGGCGAACACGCCTTCGAGGTTGGCCGCCTGGGTCTTGCGGTCGATCTTCACCGTGCCCCAGCGGCTGACGGCCAGGTCCGGCGCGGCCAGCGTTGCGGGCAGATCCTCGGGGTCGAAGCCGAGCGCCTTGATGACCAGCTGGGCCGGGAGGTCGAATTCCGAGCCGTCGATGGCTTCCGGCGCGCGGCGGCCGGAGCTGTCGGGCGGGCCCAGCCGCATGCGGACGGCGCGCACGGCACTGACCGCCTCGGCGTCGCCCATCAGGGCGCGGGGCGCGGCGAGCCATTCGAAGACCACGCCCTCTTCCTCGGCGTTGGCGACCTCGCGCAGGGAGCCGGGCATATTCTCCCGGTCGCGCCGGTAGAGGCAGGTCACCGAGCGGGCGCCCTGGCGGACGGCGGTGCGGACGCAGTCCATGGCCGTGTCGCCGCCGCCGACGACCACGACATCCTTGCCCTGGGCGTTAAGGAGGCCGGAGTCGTAGTCCGGCGCCTCATCGCCCAGGCCCTTGCGGTTCGAGGCGATCAGATAGTCGAGCGCGGCGACCACGCCGCCGGAGCCGACGCCCGGAACCTCGAGGTCGCGCGCCGCATAGACGCCGTTGGCCAGCAGCACCGCGTCGTGGCGTTCGCGCAGCTGCGGCAGGGTCGCGTCGCGGCCGACCTCGAAGTTCAGCTGGAAGACGACCCCGCCCTCGGCCAGCCGCCCGGTGCGCCGCTCGACGACGTCCTTTTCGAGCTTGAAGCCGGGAATGCCGTAGATCAGCAGGCCGCCGGCCCTGTCGTGGCGGTCATAGACGATGACGGCGTAGCCCAGCTCGCGCAACGTCTCGGCGGCGGCCAGGCCCGCGGGGCCGGCCCCGACGATGCCGACCGACTGGCCGCGCCCGGCCCGGGGGACGAGCGGCTTCACCCAGCCCTCTTCCCAGGCCTTGTCGCTGAGGTAGCGCTCGACCGCGCCGATGGTCACCGTGCCGTGGCCCGACTGTTCAATGACGCAGTTGCCCTCGCACAGACGGTCCTGAGGGCAGATGCGGCCGCAGATCTCGGGCATGTTGTTGGTCGCCTGGGACAGGCCGTAGGCCTCCTCCAGGCGTCCCGCGGCGGTCAGGCGCAGCCAGTCCGGGATGTTGTTGTGCAGGGGACAGTGCGTCTGGCAGAAGGGGACGCCGCACTGCGAACAACGCGAGGCCTGTTCCGTGGCCCTGGCGTCGATGAAGTCGGCATGGATTTCGAGGAAGTCGTGGCTCCGCCCCGCGGCTTCCCGCTTCTCGGGAGTCCGGCGCTCGATGGTCGTGAACTTCAGCATCCGCTCGGCCATGCCGCCCTCCCGCCGTGTTGGAGAAAACCCTCGCCTCAAGCGGTTCATAGGGCGCAGACAGTCGCCTCAGAACGCGTTGGTCAGCAAAATTGACCGAAAAGGCCCGCTCGACCGGCCCGCCGCGCAGAGGACATCGCCATGCCCCGCCGTTTTTGTCTCACTTGTTGACCATATGCCCGATCGGAAACGCCCGTGAACAGCTTCCTCGCCGCCGTCATCCTCGGGCTCGTCGAGGGCATGACCGAGTTCATCCCGGTGTCCTCGACCGGCCACCTGCTGCTGACCAAGATGGCGCTGGGGCTGACCGACCCGTCGTGGGACAGCTTCATCGTCCTGATCCAGCTGGGCGCGATCCTGGCCGTGGTGGCGCTGTACTTCACGCGCCTCTGGGCGGTGCTGATCGGCCTGCCGACCGACCCGGCGGCGCGGCGCTTCGCGCTGAGCGTGCTGATCGCCTTCCTGCCGGCGGTGTTCCTGGGATTCCTGCTCTACGACTTCATCAAGACCGTGCTGTTCGCCAGTCCGGAGATCATCTGCTGGTCGCTGCTGATCGGGGGCTTCGGCCTGCTGGCGCTGGATCGCTGGAGCCCCGCGCCCCGGTATGACGACGCCATGAAGCTTCCGCTGAAGACCGCCCTTGGCGTGGGGCTGATGCAGTGTGTGTCGATGATCCCCGGCGTGTCCCGCTCGGGCGCGACCATCGTCGGCGGCGTGCTGCTGGGCGTCGACAAGCGGGCGGCGGCCGAGTTCAGCTTCTTCCTGGCCATCCCGACCATGGTCGGCGCCTTCGCCAAGGACTTCTGGGAAAGCCGCGAGAGCCTGATGGTCGGCGACAACCTGCCGCTGCTGGCGGTCGGGTTCGTCGTGTCGTTCCTGTCCGGCCTGGTCGTCGTGAAGGTGCTGCTCGACTTCGTCAGCAAGCGCGGGCTGTCGCCGTTCGGCTGGTGGCGGATCGTGGTCGGCGGCCTGGGGCTGGCCTGGATCTACCTGGCGTAGCGAGAACGGGGACACGCACTGAAGTGCATGTCCCCGCCGGTCAGATCGCGCCTTCCGGCGTGGCGGCGTACTGGCCGCCCTTGCGGTAGCGGTAGAGGTAGGACGGGACGATCGCCTCGACCGCGCGAGGCTCGATGCCCAGATCGGCGAGGCCCGCCGCGCCGTCCGCAACGACATTGTCGATGCGCAGGCTTTCGACCTGGTCGCTGGTCAGCTGCGGCGGGATGATCGGGACCGCCGCCTGGAGATCGCCCACGGCGCCCAGCATCTTCGCCGCGAACCACGGAACGGGAACCAGCAGCCGCATGCGGCCGGTCTCGCGCAGGATGAAGGCCAGCAGATCGCGGAAGCTGTAGACCGTCGGGCCGCCCAGTTCGTAGGTCCGACCGGCCGCGGCCGGATCGCCCAGCACCTTCGCCACCGCCGCGGCGACGTCGCCGACAAAGACCGGCTGGAAGCGGGTATGGCCGCCGCCGATCAGCGGCAGGGCCGGGGAGAAGGTCGTCAGGCCGGCGAAGCGGTTGAAGAAGGCGTCCTCGGATCCGAAGACAATGGACGGCCGCAGGATCACCGCCGACGGGAGGACGGCGCGCACGGCGGCCTCGCCGGCGGCCTTGGTGCGGGCGTATTTGGCGGGCGAGGCCGCATCGGCGCCGATGGCCGACATCTGCACGAAGCTGGTGATTCCCCGGGCGGCGGCGGCCTGGGCAATGGCGCCGGCGGCCTCGGCGTGCAGGGTGGCAAAGCCCTGGCGGCCGCTCTCGTAGAGCACCCCGACCAGATTCACGCAGGCCTCCGCCCCGTCCAGCGCGCGCCCGACCGAAGCGGCGTCGCGGATATTGGCCTGCACCACCTCGATCTGGCCGACATCGCCCAGCATTCGCAGGCGGTAGCCGCGGCCAACGTTCCGGGCAGCGACGCGGATGCGCCAGCCCTGTTTCGCCAGCGACCGGACGACCTGGCGACCGACGAAGCCGGTGCCTCCAAAGACGGTGACGAGCCCACGCATGTTGCGGCCTTTGAATTCCAGTGAGAATGCGCCCGGATAGACGTTACGGGCCCGACGCGCAATGCGCCGTTGACGGCCCCGACGGGGCGCCCTAAGAGGCACGCCTTCGCGCCGGTCGGGCTTCCCGACTGGTCAGCGAGCCCAGGTGGCGGAATTGGTAGACGCGCTGGCTTCAGGTGCCAGTGGCTTAACGGCCGTGGAGGTTCGAGTCCTCTCCTGGGCACCACCCTCCTCTTCTATATGTTACGTGGAATGAGTGAGGGAGCGGTCCGACTTGGCCAACCATCTGCATGAAGGCGATATCCCGGCGGGCCTGTTCGCGGGCGTGACGTCGGTGGCCGTCGACTCCGAGACCATGGGCCTGTCCCTGACCCGCGACATGCTGTGCGTGGTTCAGATCTCGGCCGGCGACGGCGACGCCCATATCGTGCGGCTGAACCGCCCGGCCTACGACTGCCCCAACCTCAAGGCCCTGCTGACGGACCCGGCGGTGCTGAAGATCTTCCACTTCGGCCGCTTTGATATCGCCATGTTCGAGCGCCACCTTGGGGTGGAGACCACTCCAGTCTGGTGCACCAAGATCGGCTCCAAGCTCGCCCGGACCTACACCGACCGCCATGGCCTCAAGGACGTGGTCAAGGAGCTCGTCGGCGTGGACCTCTCCAAGGCGCAGCAGAGCAGCGACTGGGGCGCGGCCGTCCTGTCGCCCGAGCAGCTGGCCTACGCCGCCTCCGACGTGCTGCACCTGCACGGGGTGAAGGCGAAGCTGGAGACCATGATCGCGCGCGAGGGCCGCACGGCGCTCGCCCAGGCCTGTTTCGACTTCCTTCCCGTCCGCGCCCGGCTGGATCTGGCCGGCTGGGAAGAGACCGACATCTTCGCCCACAGCTGAGCCTCGTGACCGACGCCCCCCACCCCGCGCAGCCGACAGACCACCGCGAGGCGGCCTTCGCCCGCTGGCGGACGCGGGAACGACTGATCGCACGGATGCGGGTCGGCCTGCCGGCGGTCATGGCGCTGATCGTGCTGGGACTGGTGGGCTGGGTGGTCGCCAGCACGCTGCAGGCGCCCAAGCCCCTCCGTATAGAAGACCCGATCATCCGCATGGTCGGCGCCCGGTTCCAGGGGCGCACCGAGGACGGCCGCAGCTTCCTGATCGGCGCCCGGCAGGCGGTCCGCGACGAGCGCGAAGCCAACAGCGTGGCTCTTGTCGAGCCGATCATGGTGGTGGGGGCCGAGACCCCGACGCCGCGACGGATCATGGCGCGCAAGGGGACCTACGATGAGAAGACCCGCCTTCTGCGACTGACCGGCGAGGTGCGTATCGACGACGGCGCGGGCAACCGGGTGGCGACCAACGACACGGTCATCGACACCCGCACCGGGCTGGCGGTCGGCCGGCAGGGTATCGAAAGCGACGGCCCGGTGGGACAGGTCTCGGCCGACAGCTACACGGTCAAGGACAAGGGCGATCGCATCGAGTTTCAGGGCAGGGTTCGCACGCGCGTGAATCCGGAATAAGAACAGGCATGGTCATGTCGAAGTCGCGCCGCCTCGGTGTCAGCGGAAAACTCGGGTTGGCGGGCGTCATCGGCGCCGCCGCGCTTCTTGTCGCCGGCGGCGTCGCCGCGCAGCTGGACCCGCGCGCGCCGATCGACATCACCGCCGACGCCTCCGAGACAATCCAGAGCCAGTGCCTGTCGAGCTGGTCCGGCGCGGTGGAAGCGCTGCAGGGCCGCACGCGGCTGCGCGCCGACCAGGTCACCCTCTATTCGGCGAAGAGGGCCGATGGATGTGGCGCCAGCGAGCGGATGGAGGCCCGGGGCCAGGTCTATTTCGTGACGCCCGAGCGCACCGTCCGCGCCGACAGCGCGGTCTACGTCTTCACGACCGAGACGATCACCCTGACCGGCGGCGTCATCGTCGTGCAGGGCAAGAGCGTGGTCCGGGGCGACCGGATGGTCATCAACACCGGCACCGGCCAGGCCAGCATGACCTCGTCAACGACAGGCCGGAACAAGGCGGGCCGGGTGCGGGGCGTGTTCTATCCCAACGACACGGCGTCGCGCTGACGTGGCCGAGACACTGGACCAGCCTTCCGACGCGGGCCTGGTCGTCGAGGGTCTGACCAAGACCTTCGGCGAGCGCCAGGTCGTGCGCGGGGTCAGCCTGACCCTGGCCCGCGGCGAGGTCGTCGGCCTGCTGGGGCCCAACGGCGCCGGCAAGACCACCTGCTTCTACATGATCACCGGCCTGATCCCGGTCGACCAGGGCTCGATCGCGCTCGACGGCCGCGACATCACCGCCCTGCCGATGTACCAGCGCGCTCGCATGGGAGTAGGCTACCTGCCGCAGGAAGCCTCGATCTTTCGCGGGATGACCGTGGAAGAGAACGTCCTGGCCGTGGTCGAGATGCGCGAGCCCGATGCCGACAAGGCCTGGACCACGACCGCCGCCCTGCTCGAGGAGCTGCACATCGGCCACCTGAAGGCCTCGCCGGCGGTGTCGCTGTCGGGCGGCGAGCGGCGGCGGGTGGAAATCGCGCGCGCCCTGGCCAGTGAGCCCAGCTTCATGCTGCTGGACGAACCCTTCGCCGGCATCGACCCCCTGGCCATCGCCGACATCCGCGAGGTCATCGGCTACCTGAAAGGTCGGGGCATCGGCATCCTGATCACCGACCACAATGTCCGCGAGACGCTCGACATCATCGACCGCGCCTCGATCATCCACGCCGGCGAGGTGCTGTTCGAGGGCGCGCCCCAGGCGGTCGTCGACAATCCCGACGTCCGCCGCGTCTATCTGGGCGACCGGTTCTAGCGGTCGTCATCCTCGCCCCTGTGGCGAGGATCCCTATGTCGGTCCGCAGGTGAGCGTGTGATCGCACTCTCACGTGGAAGCTGAACCAGGGGTCCTCGGGACGAGCCCGAGGATGACGGAGCTGGGTTGGGCGCGTCGCCGCAACCTGCAATTAGCATGCCGCTTAAGGGCGACGTTAACCCTCGGCGTTCGATCCTGACCCCCTGTTCGATTTCAACGACTGGGGGAAGCGCGTGGCGCTCGGTCCAAGACTGGAGCTGAGACAAGGCCAGAGCCTTGTGATCACGCCGCAGCTGCAGCAGGCGATCAAGCTGCTGCAGCTGACCAACCTCGAGCTGGAGGCCTACGTCGAGGCCGAGCTCGAGCGCAATCCGCTGCTCCAGCGTGACGAGCGCGACGCCGATCCCGAGCCCGAACCGGTCAAGGCCGAGACCCCGACCGCCGACTACTCGGTCGACTCTGTGCCGGACAGCGCGGCCCACGCCGACATGGACGCCGGGCCGACCGACCTGTCCCCCGGCGAGCGCGACAGCGGCGACGGCGACGGGGGCGGCGATGCCGGCCAGGCCGGCGGACAGGTCGACTGGTCGCGGGCCGGCAGCGGCGGCTCGTTCGAGGGCGACGACGACATGGAGGGGCGGCTCACCCGGGCCAGGACCCTGAGCGAGCATCTGCACGACCAGCTGGCCGTGGCGCGGCTGAGCGAGGCCGAGCGGGTCGTCGCCGCCGTGCTGATCGATGCCGTGGACGACGGCGGTTACCTGCGCGCCGATCTCGAGGAGATCTCGCTGCGCCTCGGCTGCGATCAGGCCCTGACGGAAAAGGTGCTGGTCGCGCTCCAGGGCTTCGAGCCGACCGGCGTCTTCGCCCGCGACGTGCGCGAGTGCCTGGCGCTGCAGCTGAAGGACCGCGACAGGCTGGATCCGGCCATGGAGGCGCTGCTCGACAATCTCGAGCTGCTGGCGCGCCGCGATCTCGGCGCGCTGCGAAAGGCCTGCGGCGTCGACGACGACGACATCCGCGAGATGATCGCCGAGCTGAAGGCCCTGACACCCCGCCCGGGCGCGGCCTTCGGCGGCGAGCCGTCGCAGCCGGTGACGCCGGACGTCTTCGTGCGCGAGGGGACCGGCGGCCTGTGGCTGGTCGAACTGAACACCGACACCCTGCCGCGCGTGCTGGTCGACAAGCGCTATCACGCCCGCATTTCCGGCGGAGCGCGCAGCGAGGCGGACAAGACCTTTGTTTCGGACTGCCTGGCCAACGCCAACTGGCTGGTGAAGAGCCTCGACCAAAGGGCCCGGACCATCCTGAAGGTGTCCAGCGAGATCGTCCGCCAGCAGGACGGCTTCCTGGCCTATGGCGTCGAGCACCTGCGGCCGCTGAACCTGAAGACCGTGGCCGACGCCATCGGCATGCACGAGAGCACCGTCAGCCGGGTGACCTCGAACAAGTATATTTCGACGCCGCGCGGCTTGTTCGAGCTGAAGTTCTTCTTCACCTCCTCGATCGCCTCGTCCTCGGGCGGCGAGGCCCATTCGGCCGAGAGCGTGCGCCACAAGATCCGCCAGCTTATCGACGCCGAGAAGGCCGACACCGACGTCCACTCCGACGACGCCATCGTGGACATCCTGAAGGAGGCCGGGGTGGACATCGCCCGGCGCACAGTCGCCAAGTACCGCGAGGCGATGCGCATCCCCTCGTCGGTCGAACGTCGCCGGATGTTGCGGGCGTCGGTCTGAGTCCCCAGGTCGTGCGTCAGGACCGGAGCGTCCGGAGTCCAGAATGGAAACGCCCGAGCGCCGGCTTTCCCTGTCGGCGATCCTGCTCGATATCTGCGACGATCCTGATCCCACGGTCACGGTCGGCGAGATCGTGCACCGGTTCGGCCGCCGGGCCTTCGGCGCGCTGCTGTTCTTCTTCTCCGCCCCGAACTGGCTGCCGCTGCCGCCCGGCTCATCGACCTTCCTCGCGCTGCCGCTGGTCCTGCTGACGCCCCAGGTCGCCTATGGCGTTCAGGGGCCATGGCTTCCGCGCTTCATCGACGACCGGGAGATGAAGCGTGCCGCGCTGGCCCGGTCGATCCGCAAGATCGTGCCGATGCTGCAGCGGGTGGAGAGGGTTTCGCGCCCCAGGCTGCTGTGGATGTTCGGCCCCATCGGCGACCGGGCGATCGGCCTGACCTGTTTTCTGCTTTCGCTGGTGCTGCTGCTGCCCATTCCGCTCGGCAACATGGCGCCGGCCGCCGCCATCACCGCCTTCGGGCTGGCCATGGTCCAGAGAGACGGCGTCCTGGCCCTGATCGGCTACGTCATCACAACGGTCAGCGCAGCGCTTCTGGTCATTGGCGGCGCCGCCGCGATCCACGCGCTGCGCGAGCTTCTCCGGTGGCTGGCGATCAGCTGACCCGTGACGCTCACGATCCGGCGAGCAGCCCCCGGGAACGCTTGACACCCTTTGCCGCCAGGCGCGTTCTTGTCGTTATGCAAGTGCACGTTTCCGGCAAACATGTCGACGTCGGTGAAGCCCTGCGAACGCGGGTTTCCGACGAACTGAACGCCACCATCGGCAAGTATTTCGACCGCGGCGGCGCCGCGGATGTCGTGGTGACACGGGATGGCTACGAGTTCCGGGTGGACTGCGCCGTCACCCTGGCCTCGGGGCAGCATCTGCGCAGCCACGGGCTGGGCGGTGACGCCCATGCCGCTTTCGACGCGGCCTTGGGGAAGATCGCCACCCGGGTGCGACGCTACAAGAACCGGCTGCGTAGCCATACCGCCCAGGCCACGGCGCGCCAGGCCGAGACGGCGGCGGCCTTCGTGCTGAAGTCGCCGGCGGAAGAGGATGTCGACGACTGGCAGTCCGAGGACCACGCCCCGCCGGCCGCCATGGTCATCGCCGAGACCGAGGAGGTTCTCAAGACCATGACTGTTTCGATGGCGGTCATGGAACTCGACTTGACCGAATCCCGTACAATCGTGTTCAGGAACGCCGCCCACGGTGGTTTGTCCGTGGTCTATCGCCGGCCGGATGGAAATATCGGCTGGATCGATCCAGAGCGGACCAAGTCACACAACGGCAATGGAAAGCGGGCAAACGCCTGAACGGCGACGTCCACTTCCCGTGAACCGTCCCGGAAATTGCGAGCGTAAGGCGCCATGAATATCGGAGATCTGCTGGAGCCGCGCGCGATCTCACCGCGCACCGGGGGCGGCAGCAAGCGGCAGGTCCTGTCGGTGATCGCTGACGTCATGGCCCGAACCTACGGGCTGAAGGCGGAGGTCGTGCTCGACGCGCTGCTTGAACGCGAGGCGGCCGGCTCCACGGGCGTTGGCCATGGCGTGGCATTGCCTCACGCGCGCCTCGCCGGGCTGGACCGCATGCGCGGGGTGTTCCTGCGGCTGGAACAGCCGACAGGCTTTGAATCGGTGGATGACCAGCCGGTCGATCTGGTGTTCGCGCTGTTCGCGCCGCTGGAAGACAATACGGCCCATCTCCGCGCCCTGGCGCGGGTCTCCCGGCTGCTTCGTCAGGGCGAGCTGCGCCAGCAGCTGCGCCAGGCGCGGACGCCCGACGCGATCCTGTCGCTGCTGGTCCGTGAGGCCCGGCCGTCGGCGGCCTGACGCTCTCCTAGTGGACCGAAACCGGCGCCAGTTCGTGCGCCAGCGCGGCGGCCACCGCCGAGTCGCGGTCGCTCATCACGGCCAGGCGCTCGCCATCGGCGCGGTGAACCGCATACAGGGTCCGGGCCGGATCGAGGGTGAAGCCCCTCAGGTGGGCCTTCGGGGTCTCGGCGATCACCTGGGCGGCGCTTACAGGGCGCACATAGACCAGGTCGGGCGCGCCGAACGCGGCGAAAGCTTCCTTCGTCATCAGTATCTGGGGTGTCATTGGACCACCTCCTTCATTCACGCAACACGGCCGGGCGCCGCTGGTTCAGCCGGGCGCGGCCTTCAGGGGGGACGGGATCGTCAGTCGGCCGTCCGGATCGGGATGCGCCGGACCAGCCGCTCGGGCTCGGGCCGGGCCAGATCGATGTGCAGCAGGCCGTGCTCCAGCAGGGCCTCGTCCACCACCATGCCGTCCGCCAGCACGAAGGCGCGGATGAAGCCCCGGGCCGCGATGCCTCGGTGCAGAAAGGCGCGGTCGCCCGCCTCGGCCGCCTCGCCGCGCCGCCCGGCGACGGTCAGCTGGTTGCCCTCCACGGTGACCTCGAGCTGGTCGGGCGCGAAGCCGGCCACCGCCAGGGTGATCCGGACGCCGCCGTCCTCGCGTGCCTCGACGTTGTAGGGCGGATAGCTCTCGCCGGCGGCCTTGGCCGCCCGCTCAATGAGCGCCCGCGTATGGTCAAAGCCCAGCAGGAAGGGGCTGTCGAAAAGCAGGGGTCGTGTCGTCATCTTTTCCGTCGGAGTCCTCGTCCAAGCGACTCACCGCCCGGATCGGCCTCCGAAGGGCGCCGGCCGCGCGGCCTGCATCCAAAGTGGAGATTGGCCGCTTCCGCCGCAAGGCCGGGGCTTGTCGCGACCGGTTGGTCTTTTGACTTGTCCAATCACGATAAGCGCGGTTAGGTTGAGTTCCGGTTCGAGGATCAGGGGCTTCCCAAAATGACGCGTCCTGTAGCGCTTGCCGCGGCCTGCCTGATGCTGGCGGCCTGCACCACCACCAACGTGAGATCGGCCGCTGGCCTGCCATCGGCGCCGCAGCGGAACGCCCAGGTGGTGATCGCCCAGCCCGACATCGAGCTCAGTGTTCTGACCGCCTCGGGACTGCTGGAACCGCGTGCCGACTGGACCACCTCGGCCACGACCAACATGCAGGCGGCTGTCGAAGCGACGCTGAAGGACCGGTCGCACGGGTTCACGGTGCTTGACCCGGCCACCGCCATGGAGGGCCGCGAAGGCCAGGTCCTGCGCCTGAAAAGCGCGGTGGGCGCCTCGATCCTCGCCTATGGCCTTTACGGCGCCGGGCTGCCGTCGAAGACCGGGTTCGACTGGACGCTCGGCGAGGGCGCCCGGTTGCTGGCGGTCAAATACAGCAGCGACTATGCCCTGTTCGTCCACGGTCGGGGCTCCTTTTCCAGCGGCGGACGCGTGGCGATGGTGATCGGCGCCGCGGCGCTGGGGGTGAGCCTTCCGATGGGGGGGCAGGAGGCGTACGCGTCGCTCGTCGAGTTGAAGACCGGAAAGGTGGTCTGGTTCAACCAGGCCGTGGCCGGCCCGACGGCCGACATGCGTTCGCCGGAAGGCGCGAAGCTTCTGACCGAGGCTCTGCTGAAAGACCTGCCGCTGTGAGGCGGCGGCCGGTCCAGCGGGCGGTCGAAGCCGGCCTCCGGAAAATCAACGAAGGCGCCCCGTCATGATCGTTCGCACCCTGCGCACCGCCGCGGCCATGGCGGCCGTCATCTCCCTGTCCGCCTGCGCCGCGATGGAGGCTGTGCCGGCGGGACCCTACGTTTCCGGCGGCCACCAGATCACCGTCGGGCGCACCTGGACCGACATGGGCCGCCCGCTCGACGCCTCCAGCGGCGTGCGGATGCTGTCGATCGACGGACCGCAGCTCAACCGCCTGCTGGTGATCGACGGACTGGCGCCCGGCGAGTTCATCATCCGCCCGGCCAGCCGGGAACGGCCCACGCCCACCTGGACCGCGGGCCTGACCCCGACCGAACAGGTGGAGTTCCTGGCCGACAGTCTGGCGGCCATGCAATACCACCGGATCGAGACCAACAACCTGCGCCCGGTGAAGGTGGGCGAGCGGAGCGGCCTGCGTTTCGACATCGGCGCCCGGACCGTGGACGGGCTGAACATCTACGGGATCGCCCAACTGGTCGGGGCGGGAGACCGCCTCTACATCCTGCTCTACCTCGCCCCGGCCGAGCACTATTTCGACGCCACCCGGGCCGAGGTCGAGTCGATCATGGCGTCGGCAAGGGTGGCCGGCTGATCCCGCCCGCCCCCAGGGGTTGAATTTTTCTCCATTTGGCGTTAACCCTAAGGCATTCGGGAAGAAAATTCCTTCGGTTGTCGGGGGAGTGCATCTTTCTGCCAATCGGCCGCAACGTCGGCCCTCGCGGCGCACGTCGCCGCGAGCCCCGGATTCCCGCCTCGAGACGGGGACCGGACCTGTCGAAAGGGAAACGCACCATGGCCATGGCCATCAACGACTTCGAGAACCCGGAAGGCGGCGCCCGCGACCGTCTGTCCCGCGCGCTGGCCGTCGCCGGCGCGATCTACGGCCTGATGGCCGCCATAACCGGCGCGGTGGCGGTGGCCGGCGTGTTCGGGCTGGCCGGTCTGACCGTCGACCCCGCGTCGGCGGCGCCCGCCCAGCTTCTGGGCCTGCCCTGGAGCCTGGCCGTCGGCGTCGCCGGAAGCGATCCGGCGATCAGCGTCCTGATCACCCTTGGGTCGCTGGCTCTGAACCTGGCGGTGCTGCTGGCGGGGTCTCGGCTGATCCGCGGACGGACGAGCCGGGCCTGACGCCGGATCGTCAGGGTCCTGAAATGGCAAAGGCCGCCCGGTTTACCGGGCGGCCTTTGTTGGTGGAGCTAAGCGGAGTCGAACCGCTGACCTCTTGAATGCCATTCAAGCGCTCTACCAGCTGAGCTATAGCCCCGAAAGTCCGGGTTCCCGCAACCGGTTGCCCGGCGGCGAGGGCGCGACTTCTATGCCGTGATCCCTCGACGATCAAGGCCCCGCGCCGGTATTTTTTGCGGGGCCCTGTCGTCGCGGAGTCTAGCGGTCGTCGGTGTCGTCCTCGCCCGGCAGGCCGTCGATTTCGTCCTCGGGGAAGTCGTCCTCGTCCTCGTCCTCGAGGAAGGGCACGTCCTCGTCGGCGTCATCGGCGAGATCCTCGTCGACGGCGAAGTCGACGCCCAGGTCGTCGGCGGCCGGCGCGGGGGCGACGCCCTCTGCATCGGACTCGTCATCGTCGGTCTCGATCGGCTCGACCGCGGCCTCGTCGTCGATCTCCGGGGTCTGATCGGGCTCTTCCTCGAAGCCGTCGGCGTCGGGGTCGGGCGTCTTGACCTCCTTCTCGGGCTCATCCTCGTAATCCGGCGTCGACGTGCGGGCGCGGACGCGGCGGTTGCGCAGCGCCTCTTCCGGGTCGAAGGTCTCGCCGCACTTGGGGCAGACGGCCGGACGGCGGCCAAGGTCGTAGAATTTGGACGAACAGGTGGGGCAGATCTGTTTTGCGCCCAGTTCGGGATTTGCCAAGGGGCGATATCCTCTGAAGGGTCTTGCGAAAGCGGCGGCTCCCTTGCCACGCGGCGGGGGCGCTGTCAAAAGCAAAACCCCTTGTTTCCCCCGACCTTTCCCGGAGTTTCGCCCGGCATGACCATCGCCGTGCTTACGGCCCGCCCCGGCGCGGCGCTGCGGGGATGCATTCGCGTCCCCGGCGACAAGTCGATTTCCCATCGCGCCCTGATCCTCGGCGCCCTGGCGACCGGCCGCACGACGGTGACCGGACTGCTGGAGGGCGATGACGTCCTGGCGACCGCCAGGGCCATGCAGGCCTTCGGCGCCGACGTCGTCCGCACCGGCGAGGGCGCCTGGACCATCGACGGCAAGGGCGGGTTCGCCGAGCCGGCTGACGTGATCGACTGCGGAAACGCCGGCACCGGCGTGCGGCTGATCATGGGCGCGATGGCCGCCTTCGATATCGTCGCGACCTTCACCGGCGACAGCTCGTTGCGGAAGCGGCCGATGGGTCGGGTGCTGGAGCCGCTCGGCCGCATGGGCGCGACCTGGATCGCCCGTGAGGGGGGGCGGCTGCCGCTGACCCTGAAGGGGGGCGGGCTTTCCGCCCTGACCTACACCCTTCCGATGGCCTCGGCCCAGGTGAAGTCGGCCGTGTTGCTGGCCGGTCTCGGCGCGGCCGGACCGGTCGAGGTGACCGAGCCGGAGCCGACGCGCGACCACACAGAGCGGATGCTGCGGGCCTTCGGCGCGACGCTGACGGTCGCCGACCACAACGACCGCCGGGTGGTGACCCTGCAGCCCGGCGCGCGGCTGACGGGCAGTCCCGTCGCCGTGCCGGCCGACCCGTCCAGCGCCGCCTTCCCGATCGTGGCGGCCCTGATCACCCCTGGCTCGGAGGTGACGGTCGAGGGCGTGATGCTCAACCCGCTGCGCACCGGCCTGTTCGACACCCTGCGCGAGATGGGCGCGGACCTGACCATCACGGGCCGCCGGGACGCCAGCGGCGAGGAGGTCGGCGACATCACCGCCCGGCATTCGGCGCTGACAGGCGTTGTCGTGCCGCCGGGCCGCGCGCCCAGCATGATCGACGAGTATCCGATCCTGGCCGTCGCCGCCGCCTTCGCCACCGGCGACACGGTGATGCGCGGCATCGGCGAGATGCGGGTCAAGGAAAGCGACCGCATCGCGCTGATGGCAGCCGGACTGGAGGCCTGCGGCGTCGATGTCGAGGAGGAGCCGGAAGGCTTCATCGTCCACGGAACAGGCGTCGGCCCGCGCGGCGGCGCACTGGTCGAGACCCACGGCGATCACCGCATCGCCATGAGCCACCTGATCCTGGGCCTGGCCGCCCGCGAGCCTGTGCGTGTCGACGAGCCCGGCATGATCGCCACCAGCTTCCCCACCTTCGCCGGCCTGATGCGCGGCCTGGGCGGCGACATCGCGGAGGGCTGAGGCTTGGGCTTCGTCATCGCCGTCGACGGCCCGGCCGCCTCGGGCAAGGGCACCATCGCCGTCAGGCTGGGCGCCCTCTTCGGCTTCCCGGTGCTCGACTCCGGTCTGCTCTACCGCGCGGTCGGGGTGAAGGTCCTGGAGCGCGGGCAGGACCTGGGCGACCCGGCGGCCGCGCTAGCGGCGGCGGTGTCGCTCGACCCTGCCGAGCTCGAACGGCCCGAGGTGCGAACCCGCCGGGCCGGCGAGGCGGCCAGCCGCGTCGCGGTCTATCCGGCGGTCCGCGAGGCGCTGCGCGACTTCCAGCTGGACTTCGCGGCCCGAGAGCCCGGCGCGGTCATCGACGGCCGCGACATCGGCACCGTCATCGCGCCCCAGGCCCCGGCCAAGCTCTATGTCACCGCCACGCCGGAGGTCCGGGCGCACCGCCGCTGGAAGCAGCTGTCCGGCCAGGGCGAGGCGGTCGCCTACGACGACATCCTCGCCGACATCCGCGTGCGGGACGAACGCGACAGCGCACGGGCCGACTCGCCGATGACCATGGCGGCGGACGCGGTCTTGCTCGACACGACTGAAATGACTATAGACGCGGCCTTCGATGCGGCCCGCCGCATCGTCGAGACGGCGCGCAGCCGGTGGGAAACCGCCAGGGGCTAATCCAACGCGCCGGACCTCGATGGCCGCGGGCGCAAAAATCTCCAGAAAACCCAGGAACGCCCGGACTCCGTGGCAATCCCGCCGCCTGGCGCGTTCCGCTAGCAGAAATGACCTCAGGACCTATGGCCGACGATCTCAGCCTCAACCCCAGCCGCGACGATTTCGCGGCCCTCCTCGACGCCTCCATGGGCGGAGCCGGCGATTTCGCCGAAGGCACCGTCATCAAGGGCCTGGTCGTCGGGATCGAAAAGGACTTCGCCATTGTCGACGTCGGTCTGAAGACCGAAGGCCGCATCCTGATCAAGGAATTCGGCGTCGACGAGAACGGCAAGCCCACGCTGAAGATCGGCGACTCGGTCGAGGTCTTCCTCGAGCGCCTCGAGAACGCCCTGGGCGAAGCGGTGCTGAGCCGTGAGAAGGCCAAGCGCGAAGAAGCCTGGACCCGTCTGGAAGTCGTGTTCGCCGACGGCCAGCCGGTCATGGGTTCGATCGTCGGCCGCGTGAAGGGCGGCTTCACCGTCGACCTCGGCGGCGCCAGCGCCTTCCTGCCGGGTTCGCAGGTCGACATCCGTCCGGTCCGCGACGTCGGTCCGCTGATGGGCAAGGAACAGCCCTTCGCCATCCTCAAGATGGACCGTCCGCGCGGCAACATCGTCGTCTCGCGTCGCGCCATCCTCGAAGAAGCCCGCGCCGAACAGCGCACCGAGCTGGTCAGCCAGCTGCTCGAGGGCGAAGTCCGCGAAGGCGTGGTCAAGAACATCACCGATTACGGCGCGTTCGTGGACCTGGGCGGCATCGACGGCCTGCTGCACGTCACCGACATGAGCTGGAAGCGCGTCTCGCATCCCTCGCAGGTGCTCGCCGTCGGCGACACGGTGAAGGTGCAGATCATCAAGATCAACCCGGACACCCAGCGCATCAGCCTCGGCATGAAGCAGCTGCAGTCCGATCCCTGGGACGGCGTCGAAGCCAAGTACCCGGTCGGCGCCAAGTACACCGGCCGCATCACCAACATCACCGACTACGGCGCGTTTGTTGAGCTGGAAGCCGGCGTTGAAGGCCTGGTGCACGTCTCGGAAATGTCCTGGACCAAGAAGAACGTCCACCCGGGCAAGATCGTCTCCACCTCGCAGGAAGTGGACGTCATCGTCCTGGACGTCGACAGCTCCAAGCGCCGCGTTTCGCTCGGCCTGAAGCAGGCCGCGGCCAACCCCTGGGAAGCCTTCCTGTCCACGCACCCGATCGGCTCGACCGTCGAGGGCGAAGTCAAGAACGCCACCGAGTTCGGCCTGTTCGTCGGCCTGGACGGCGACATCGACGGCATGGTCCACCTCTCCGACCTGGACTGGAACGTCCCGGGCGAAGAAGCCATGGCCAAGTTCAAGAAGGGCGACATCGTCAAGGCCAAGGTCCTGGACGTCGACGTCGAGAAGGAGCGCATCAGCCTGGGCGTCAAGCAGCTGGCCGGCGATCCGATGACGGGCGACACCTTCCGCAAGGGCCAGACGGTCACCGTCACGGTCACGGAAATCACCACCGGCGGCATCGAAGTGAAGTTCGGTGACGACGACGCCCCGATGACCGCCTTCATCCGCAAGTCGGACCTGTCGCGTGACCGCAACGAGCAGCGCCCCGAGCGTTTCGCCGTCGGCGACCGCATGGACGCCCAGATCACGAACATCGACAAGGCCGCCCGTCGGGTGTCGGTGTCGGTCAAGTCGCTGGAAATGGCCGAGGAGAAGGAAGCCATCGAGCAGTTCGGGTCGTCGGACTCGGGCGCCTCGCTGGGCGACATCCTGGGCGCGGCCCTGCGCGAGCGGGCCTCGAAGGACTAGTTTCACGCCTCACGGCTGAAGACGGACGCGGCGGCCGGGGACACCCCCGGCCGCCGTTTTCGTGTCCGGCGTACGGCGCCCGCGGCGCGGGCGTTAACGACGGTTGACGACAAGGGCGCCGACAACCTCTTGAAGACTCAGGAATGATTGGGCAAAGGTCGAGCCGCCGACGCCCGGGGGGCCCCATGATCAAGTCTGAGCTCATCGCGAGGCTCGCCCACGAGAACCCGCACCTGACCCAACGCGATATCGAGCGCGTGGTCGGGGTGATCCTCGACCGGATGACGCAAGCCCTCGAGGGCGGCGGCCGGGTCGAGCTTCGTGGCTTCGGCGCCTTTTCCGTCCGCTCGCGTCCGGCCCGCGCCGGCCGCAACCCGCGCACCGGCGAGCCGGTGTCGGTGAAGGGCAAGCATGTGCCGTTCTTCAAAAGCGGCAAGGAACTGCGCGAGCGGCTCAACGCCGACTGACCCTGACCTCCCGGTCGGGCGCCGCGCGCCACAAGCAGGAGCCCGCCATGAGCGTCGCCAAGGAATTCCGTGAGTTCATCGCCCGCGGCAATGTCGTGGACCTCGCCGTCGGCGTGGTGATCGGCGGCGCGTTCGGATCGATCGTCAAAAGCCTGGTCGACCAGGTGGTCATGCCGCCGATCGGCTGGCTGATGGGCGGGGTCGATTTCAGCGACCTGAAGCTGACCCTGCCGGCCAACCCGATGACCCCGGACGCCGAGCCGGTGCTGGTGCTCTACGGCGCCTTCATCAACACCGTCATCCAGTTCCTGATCGTCGCCGCCGCGGTGTTCCTGCTGGTCAAGGTGATCAACAGCCTTCGCCGCCAGCAGGCCGCCGATCCGGCCCCGCCGGAAGAGGTCGCGCCGACGCCGTCCGAAGCCCTGCTGACCGAAATCCGCGATCTGCTGAAGGCGCAGGCCTCGGCGGCCTCGTCGCCTGAGCCGAAGCTCACGCCCGTCGCGGCGAAAAAGACGCCGCCGCGCAAGTCAACGTGACGGCCGGCGCCAAGATCTGCGGGCTGACCACGCCGGAGTCCGTCAAGGCCGCCGTCGACGGGCGTGCGGCCTTCGTCGGCTTCCTGTTCTTCGAGAAGAGCCCGCGCAACATCGCGCCGGACGCCGCCGCGCGGCTGGTCCCGCCGGCCCGGGCGGCGAACGTCCCGGCCGTGGCGGTCACCGTCGACCCCGACAACGCCCTGCTGGACCAGCTCATGGCCACCCTGCGCCCGGAGTTCATCCAGCTGCACGGCAAGGAGACTCCGGCCCGCACCCGCGAGATCGGCCAGAGGACCGGCGCGGGGATCATCAAGGTCCTGCACGTCTCGACGCCGTCCGACATCGACGCTGCCGGCGCCTACGAGAGCGTCGTCGACCACCTGATGTTCGAGGCGCGGCCGCCGGAAGGGTCGGACCGGCCGGGCGGCGTCGGCGCGACCTTTGACTGGACCATGCTGGCTGGACGTCGGTTCGCGCGGCCCTATTTGCTCGCGGGGGGCCTTGATCCCTGGAATGTTTCCGATGCCCTGCAACAGTCCGGCGCACGCCTGGTGGACGTTTCCTCTGGCGTGGAGCGCGGGCCGGGGATAAAGGACCCGCTCCTGATTTCGGCCTTTCTTGAAGCGGTTCGCCGCGCCTGAAGCTTCTGGATCCATGAACGCCCCAGCCAAACCCAACGACTGGTCCGCCCATCCGGACGAACGTGGCCGGTTCGGCGATTTCGGGGGGCGCTACGTTCCCGAGACGTTGATGCCGCTGGTTCTGGAGCTGGGACGGGCCTACGCCGCAGCCAAGGCCGATCCGGCCTACCAGGCCGAGCTGACCGCCTTCAACAAGAACTACACCGGTCGCCCGAGCCCGCTGTATTTCGCCGAACGCCTGACCGAGCATTTCGGCGGGGCGCGCATCTGGTTCAAGCGCGACGAGCTGAACCACACAGGCTCTCACAAGATCAACAACGCCCTCGGCCAGATCATGCTGGCCATGCGGATGGGCAAGACCCGGATCATCGCCGAGACCGGCGCCGGCCAGCACGGCGTGGCCACGGCCACGGTCTGCGCCCGCTTCGGCCTGCCCTGTGTCGTCTACATGGGCGCGCTGGACGTCGAGCGGCAGAAACCCAACGTCTTCCGCATGAACCTGCTGGGCGCCGAAGTGCGGCCCGTCACCTCGGGGACCGGCACGCTCAAGGACGCCATGAACGAGGCGATGCGCGACTGGGTGACCAATGTCGCCGACACCTACTACCTGATCGGTACGGCGGCCGGTCCGCACCCCTATCCGGCCATGGTCCGTGACTTCCAGAGCATCATCGGGACCGAGGCCCGGGCCCAGATCCTTGAGGCCGAGGGCCGCCTGCCCGACGCGCTGGTGGCCTGCATCGGCGGCGGCAGCAACGCCATTGGCCTGTTCCACCCGTTCCTGGCCGACGAGAGCGTGCGCCTGATCGGGGTCGAGGCGGCCGGCCACGGCATCGCCAGCGGCCTGCACGCCGCCTCCCTGACCGGCGGGCGGCCGGGGGTGCTGCACGGCAACAAGACCTATCTGCTTCAGGACGACGACGGCCAGATCATCGACGCCCATTCGATCTCGGCCGGGCTCGACTATCCGGGCATCGGGCCGGAGCACAGCTTCCTGCACGAGGCCGGCCGGGCCCAGTACCTGTCGGCGACCGACGACGAGGCGCTGGCCGCCTTCAAGCTCTGCGCCGAACTGGAAGGCATCATCCCGGCGCTCGAGCCGGCCCACGCCCTGGCCCGGGTCGGCGACCTGGCCCGCGAGCTGGGCAAGGACGGGATCATCGTGATGAACATGTGCGGACGGGGCGACAAGGACATCTTCACCGTCGCCGAAGCCCTCGGACGGAAGCTTTGACCAAGGATCGTATCGACCGGCGCTTCGCGGCCCTCGCCGCCGAAGGCCGCGCCGCCTTTATCGCCTACATGGTGGCCGGCGACCCCGGCCTGGAGGTCTCGCAGGCCATTCTCGAGGGCCTGCCCGTCGCCGGGGCCGACCTGATCGAGGTAGGCTTTCCGTTCTCCGACCCGATGGCCGAGGGGCCCTCGATCCAGCTGGGCTCGCAGCGGGCGCTGCGGGCCGGCATGACCCTGCAGGGCACGCTGGACATGGTCGCCGCCTTCCGGACCAGGGACCAGGAGACCCCGATCATCCTGATGGGCTATCTGAACCCGGTGCTGAACCGCGGCTTTGACCGCTTCGCGGCCGACGCGGCGGCGGCCGGTGTCGACGGCCTGATCGTCGTCGACTGCCCGCCGGAGGAATCCGACCCGCTGGCCGATGCCCTGGACGCCAACGGCGTGGCGCTGATCCGGCTGGCCACCCCCACCACCGACGACAAACGGCTTCCGGCCGTCATGCGGCGCACCTCGGGCTTCGTCTACTACGTCTCCGTCGCCGGCGTGACCGGCGTCAAGGAAGCCGACGCCGGCGCGGTGGCACAGCCCGTGCAGCGCCTGCGGGCGGCCTCGGGCCTGCCGGTCGCCGTGGGATTCGGCATCCGGACCCCCGAGCGGGCCGCGGAAGTGGCGCGTGTGGCCGACGCGGCGGTGGTCGGATCGGCCCTCGTCGATGAAATCGCGGGCGCCCTGGAAGCGGGATCGAACGAAAACGTGACCGAAAGAGTGCTTTCCAAGGCGGCCGCTCTGGCTAAGGCTGTGAAATCGGCGCGAGTCAGGGACGCTTGAAGCGATGGCCATGGCTGACCCAAAGAACGACAAACCCACACGGGGCGGCGCGCGCGAGCGCCAGGGCTGGCTGTCGCGCATCGCGCCCGGCGTGCGCGGGGCCTTCGTCAAGCGCGAGACGCCCGAGAACCTCTGGGTAAAGTGCCCCGACACCGGGGAGATGATCTACCGGCCAGACCTCGAGGCCGCCTGGTGGGTGACCCCGGCCGGCCGCCACATGCGGATCGGGCCGGAGCTCCGCTTCCGCTACACCTTCGATGACGGCGCCTATGACGTTCTGCCCACCCCGGCGGTGGTCGAGGACCCGCTGAAGTTCAGCGACGGCAAGCCCTACAAGGAGCGCCTCGCCGCCGCCCGCAAGGCGGCCGGCGAACAGGACGCGGTGGCCCTGGCCGCCGGCGCCATCGGCGGCACGCCCGCCGTGGTCATGGTCCAGGACTTCGCCTTCATGGGCGGCTCGCTGGGCATGGCGGCGGGCGAGGCCTTCATCGCCGGCGCCCGCGCCGCGATCGACCGCCAGTCGCCGTTCATCGCCTTCACCGCCGCCGGCGGCGCGCGGATGCAGGAGGGCACCCTGTCCCTGATGCAGATGGCCCGCAGCACCCTGGCCATCCAGGAGCTGAAGGCCGCGCGCCTGCCCTACATCGTGGTGCTGACCGACCCGACGACGGGCGGGGTGACGGCCAGCTACGCCATGCTGGGCGACATCCACCTGGCCGAGCCGGGCGCCCTGATCGGCTTCGCCGGCCAGCGCGTCATCGAGCAGACCATCCGCGAGACCCTGCCGCCGGGCTTCCAGCGCGCCGAGTTCCTGGTGGAGAAGGGCATGGTCGACCGCGTGACCCCGCGCCACGAGCTGCCGATGGTGCTGGGCTCGATCCTGAAGACCCTGATGATGGGCCGTGACGGACTGAAGGCGGCCTGACCGAACCTGTTCCGCGAGGATGAGCGGATGCATTTATCTCCGTCATCGTCGGACTTGTTCCGACGACCCATGCGTGGTGGGCGCGACCAGCAGTGCTCGACGTTCGCGGTGCTACCTGCCCCTCACCCGTGTTCATGGGTCGTCGGAACAAGTCCGACGATGACGGTAGCGGGGAAGCGCGGCGTTGAGCATACGTGCGCCGACCACGCATCCGGGTCCGCGCTTCCGCGAGAAAGAGCGGTGAAACCATGTCCGACCACCTCCGAACCCACGACGCCGCCCTCGAGCGCCTGCGGGCCCTGCACCCGAAACTGATCGACCTGTCGCTGGGCCGCATGCAGCGGCTGTGCGCGGCGCTGGGCGATCCGCAGCGGCGCCTGCCGCCCGTGGTCCATGTGGCCGGAACCAACGGCAAGGGCTCGACCGTGGCGGTGCTGCGCGCCATCGCCGAGGCGGCGGGGCTGAAGGTGCATGTCTTCACCTCGCCGCATCTGGTGCGGTTCGCCGAGCGTATCCGGCTGGCCGGGACCCTGATCACCGACGCGCATCTGGCCGCTGTGCTGGAGCATGTCGAGGCCGCCAACGCCGGCGAACCGATCACCTTCTTCGAGATCACCACCGCCGCCACGTTCCAGGCCTTCAGCGAGGTCGAGGCCGATCTCTGCCTGCTGGAGGTGGGCCTGGGCGGGTCGCTGGACGCCACCAACGTCATCGAGCGACCGGCGGTCAGCGTCATCGCCCCGGTCGACTACGACCACCAGGAGTTCCTCGGCTCCGATCTGGCCAGCATCGCCGGCGAAAAGGCCGGGATCATCAAGGCCGGCACCCCGGTCGTCGTCGGCCGCCAGTCGCCGGAGGCTTTCGCGGTCATCGAGGACCGGGCCCGGGCGCTGGGCAGCCCTCTGCTAGCGCTGGGCGTGGACTTCGACGGCTGGCTGGAGCGTGGCCGGCTGGTGGTGCAGCTCGAGGACCGGCTGCTGGACCTGCCCGCCCCGGCCCTGCCCGGCGCGCACCAGGTCGACAACGCCACGCTGGCCGCCGTGGCCGCCCTGCAGCTGCGCCAGGCGCGGATCAACGAGGACGCCATCGGCCGGGGCGTCGCCTCCGCCGTCTGGCCGGCCCGGATGCAGCGGCTGACCGCCGGGCCGCTGGCGGCGATGGCGACGGCGCGCGGCGCCGACCTTTGGCTGGACGGCGGCCACAACCCGCACGCCGCCCGGGCGCTGGCCCGCCTACTCGGCGACATGACCGCCCGCGACGGCCGGCCGACAGCCGTGGTCTGCGGCCTGCTGGCCAACAAGGACGCCGAGGGCTTCTTCAGCGCCTTCGCGGAGCTTGCGCCGTCGATCCACGCGGTGGGCTTCGAGGCGGACGCCGCCAGTCCGGCGGAGAGGCTGGTCGCGGCAGCGAAGGGATTTGACCTGAAAGCCGAGGCCCACGCGGACGTCACCGCCGGGCTCGCCGCCGCCCTGGCCGCCGAGGGCCCGCCGCCGCATGTCGTGATCTGCGGCTCGCTCTACCTGGCCGGCGAGGTTCTGGCCCTGGACGAGGCGACCTGGCCGCGGTGAGCTCATTGCGTCCTTCGACACGGCCCTCCGGGCCTGCTCAGGATGACGTGGTCAGAAGGCTACCCTCCTGCGTCATGCTGAGCAGCGTCCGCAGGACGCGTGTCGAAGCACGCACAACGCAGAACGGCCGCCGGGTCGCCCCGACGGCCGTTCCATGAGAGACCGGGTATCCGGGCCGGGCGGTCTTACGCCGCCTGGACGCCGGATTCGGAGAGCCATTCCAGGATCTTCTGCTTGGGCATGGCGCCGACCTTCATCGAGGCCATCTGGCCGCCGCGGAACAGCATCATGGTCGGAATGCCGCGCACGCCGTAGCGCGAGGGCGTCGTGGGGCTGTCCTCGATGTTCACCTTGGCGATGGTGACGTGGTCGGCCAGTTCCTCGGAGATCTGCTCCAGGGCCGGAGCGATCTGTTTGCAGGGACCGCACCACTCGGCCCAGAAGTCCACGAGCACGGGCTTTTCAGCCTGCAGGACATCGCGTTCGAAAGTCTCGTCGGTCACAGCAACGGTGCTCATGACAATGTCTCCCTGGACGAGGGACTCATCGGCCCCTCGGCTTCAGCCAACGATGTAGGCCCACGGCCGTTCCCCATCAATGGGCGCCGGGAAGAGCGGCGAGGGTGCGGGCGACGATGTTTTCTGGAACCGGCATCAGGCGGGGTCCATCGGTCCAGACCAGCGCGGCCTCGACGCGCCGGCCGGGGAAGACCTCCTCCAGCACCGCGACATAGACCGCCATCTGGATCAGGTAGGCCGGATCGGCGTCGGCGATCTCCCCGGGTGCAGGCCGGTTGGTCTTGTAGTCGACGACCAGAACCCGCTCGGGGGTGACCAGCAGGCGGTCGACGCGGCCGGAGACGGCCAGGCCCGGCGGCAGGCGGTGCGAGGCCCCGCCGATGGCCGCCTCGGCCCGCGAGCCGGGACCGAAGACGTCGGCGAACCGGGGGTCGTCCAGCACGCCGAAGGCGGCGGCCAGCATCTCGCGCCTCTGGGGCGGGGTCAGATCGCGCTCGCGGTCCAGCAGCCGCACAGCGGCGTTCTGTCGATCCGCCGGCAGTACGTCGGGCAGCAGCTGCAGCAGCCGGTGGATCAGTTCCCCGCGCCGGTAGCGGCCGAGCCCCTCGACCCGGGCCAGCGGCGAGGGCGCCGGCCCGAAGGTCCGGTCGGCCAGCTGCGAGGGCGAGGCGTATCGCCGGGCCGGGGGCTCGACCGGCGCGGTTCCGCGCGCCCAGTCCGGTAGGGCTGAAACGGCGCGGCCCATGGCGGCCCGCGGCGGCAGGCGGTCGGGATCGGGACCGAACCGCTGGAAGCCGTAGCCGTCGACCTCGACGTCGCGAACATCGCCGGCCACATCCGGATGGGCGAAGGCCTGGCGCATGGCCGCGTACCAGCCGCCGACCTTCTCGTCGGGGGTGGTCGAACCGACGCGGCCGCAGAGCACCAGCCGGTCGCGGGCCCGGGTCAGGCCGACATAGAGCAGGCGCCAGGCCTCCTCGGCCTCCCGGTCAGCGCGGAACTTGCGGGCCCGGGCGCTGGCCTCGCAGTCGTCATCCTTGCGCGCGCTCCACAGGAAGCCGCCCTCCGGCGTCTCAAGAAGCGGCGTGCCCCGGGCGGTCCGGGTCAGGGTCGTCTCCGGCAGGAAGACGATCGGCGCTTCCAGCCCCTTGGACCCGTGAGCGGTCATCACCCTCACCTCCTCGCCCGCGCCCTCCATCTCGCGTTTCACGGCGATGTCGAGGCCGGCGAAGGCGTGGGCGAGGGTCTCGAGGTCACGAACGCCCTGCGCCTCGGCCGACAGGGTGCGGGCGAGGAACTCGTCCAGCACGTCGCCGGCCTCCGGCCCCAGCCGTGTCAGGATTCGTGATCGCATGGACCGGCCATCAGGTCCTGTCAGGCCGAGCACCCGGGTGAAGAGGTCGAACGGCGCGCGGGCGCGGGCGAGGTCGCGCGCCTTGCCCAGAAACGCCAGCGCATCGCCCCATTCCGCCTGTTCCTCCGCCCGGCGCCGCAGCACGGTCCACAGGCTGTCGGGCCGGCGGCCCCTGGCGAGGGCATAGATGTCGTCGTCGGTGAGGCCGCAGAACGGACTCTTCAGCAGCGCCGCCAGGGTCAGGTCGTCGTCCGGGAACTGGATGAACCGCGCCAGCGCCATCAGGTCGTCGAAGGCGATGTGGGCCGACAGGGTCAGGCGGTCGGCGCCGGCTACCGGCACGCCGCTGCGTTTCAGCTCGCGGATGATCTCCTCGAACAGCACCTTGCGACGCCGGACCAGCACCAGCACGTCGCCGTAGCCGGCCGGGCGCCAGGTGCGGGTCTCCTTGTCGAAGACAGCGTCGCCGCGTTCGACAAGCGCCCTGACCTCGGCGGCGATCCGCCGGGCCAGGCGGCGGTTGGCGGAGGTCTCCGCCTCCTCGTCCAGCGGCGCGTCCCAGGCCTCGCGGTCCACGCCGGGCTCGTCCCGGTCCAGCGGCCAGAGGTCGACGCAGCCGGCGTGGTCGGCCCGGAAGGCCTTGTGCCTGACGATGTCCTCGCCGCGCGGCGGCGGCACGCCGGCCCGGGTCTCGGGGTCCACGAACAGGGTGTCGACGAAGGTCAGGATCTGCGGCGTCGAGCGATAGGAGACCAGCAGCGGCACGCCGTCGGCCCGCTGTCCCGCTGCGACGATGTCGGCGATGTAGCGTTGGGTCTCGTCCAGAAGCCGGCGCGGATCGGCGCCCTGGAAGCTGTAGATCGACTGCTTCTCGTCACCGACCACGAACAGGGTGCGGTCGGCGGCGCTCTGCTGGCGAAGTCCGGCCCCGGCCCAGAACTCGCCGGTCAGCCGCCGGACGATGTTCCATTGCTCGGGGGCCGTGTCCTGGGCCTCGTCGACGAGGATGTGGTCGATGCCGCCGTCCAGCTTGTAGAGAACCCAGGCGGCGTCAGGCCGCTCGTCGACCAGCTGGCGCGTGCGGCTGATCAGATCGGCGAAGTCCAGCGCGCCACGGCCGGCCTTGGCCTGATGGTAGGCCTCGGCATAGGCGCTGGCCATGGCCAGGACCTGGACCGTGGCCTCGGCGACGCGCGCCGACCGCAGCTCCGCCCGGACCTTTTCCAGCCGGTCCTGCTCGGTCAGCAGGGCCATGCGGAGGTCCTCGCGGGGCCTGAGCGTCTTGGTCGTGGCATAGTGTTTGACCACCGTGCCCTCCCCCTTCTCGGTGAAGAGGGCGAAGAGGGCGTCGCCGATGGCTTCCACCGACCGCAGACTCCGGGCGCACTTGCCGTCCGTGACGCCCCCTGTCTCCAGGACCTGCGCCGCCTCGTCGTAGAGGCGGCGGTTGAGCGCGGCCATGGCGGCGTCTGCGATCGCTTCCGGACTGGTCGGCCCCTCGAAGCCGCAGATCTTCCAGACGTCCGCCTGCATGCCTTCGTAACCGCCGCACCGCTCGACATAGGCGGCGATGGCGTCGCGCCGGTGCTCGAAGTCGGAGAACAGTTTGTTGAAGGCTTCGAAGTCGAGGGCGACCGCCAGCCGGGCGTAGGCGTCGGCCAGCGGTCCCTCGATGTCGAGGGCATAGCGCGCAACGGCGGCCCGGGCCTCGCCGGCGATCAGGGCCGAGGCCTGGTCGTCCATGACCTTGAAGGTCGGCGACACGCCGGCCTCCAGCGGGAAGCGGCGCAGCAGTTTTTCGCAGAAGGCGTGGATGGTCTGGATCTTCAGCCCGCCCGGCGTCTCGAGCGCCTTGGCGAACAGGGTGCGGGCGTTGGACAGACCCAGCGCGTCGCGGGGCGCGGCCTCGCCCTCGAGCCGGACCAGCGCCGCTCTCAGCTCCTCGTCCTCCATGACCGACCAGCCGCCGAGCACGTCGAACAGCCGGCGCTGCATCTCGGCCGCGGCGGCCTTGGTGTAGGTCACGCAGAGGATGGCGGCCGGCTTGACGTCGCCCAGCAGCAGCCGGGCCACCCGGTCGATCAGGGTCTTGGTCTTGCCCGAGCCGGCGTTGGCGGTGACGAAGGCGTTGAGCGCCGGATCGGCCGCCTGCCGCTGATGGGGGTCCTGGAGGCTCATTCTTCGCCCTCCCCCTCGCTGCCGGTCGACCATTCGAAGACCCGCGCCAGGTGGTCGTAGTCGCCGGCCCAGGTCTTCACGAACTGCGGGGCGGTGCGCGACAGGTAGCCCCGGGCGGGGTCCTGGTAGAGGGTCAGCAGTTTCAGCACGCCCTCGTAGGCCTTCCCGGCGGCCTCCTCGCTTTCGGGAGCGGCGGCCTTGCGGACCAGCACCTCGCCCGGCGGCTTGCGACCGGTGACTTTCAGATAGGTCAGCTCCCCGGCGTAGGCCTTCAGTCCCTCGAAGCCGCCTGACGTCAGGATGGCCATGGTCAGGGTCAGCTGGGGCGAGAAGCCGCTGTTGATCTGCTTAGGCGACGGCGCGCCGCCGGTCTTGAAATCCAGCACGTGGCCGAGGCCTTCCGGGGTGATCTCGATACGGTCGGCCTTGGCGGTCAGGGTGATGGTGCGCCCCTCGACCGAAAGCCGCAGGCGACCCTCCCGTTCGACATGTATCGCACGGCCATCGGCGCGACGGTTGCGCTCCAGCTGCGTCGCCCACTGCGCGGCCTCGCGGGCCAGGGCGCGCTCACGGGCCAGGGCCGACCGCGGCAGGCCCTGGGCGACCAGGGCATCGAGGTAAAGCCGCTCGAAGACCCCGGGGGAGTCGACCGGTTCGCCATCCGCCCAGGCCTCTGCGAACTGCTCGAAGGCCTTGTGGATAGCGGTGCCCCGAGCCTTGGACTCCACGGGCTCGTCGGGCCGGTCGAGCCGGAACAGCCCGAGGATGTCGCGCGCCCAGACGCCATAGGGGTCGCGGGTCAGGGCCTCGATACGGGTGACGGCGAAGCGGTCGGGCCGGTCCTCGACCGGGGGATTCGGATTGGGCCTGCGACAGGGCGCGTAGGCGCCGGGCGCATCCAGGGCGCGGGCCCAGTCCAGCAGTTCCGGCCGCCCGGGCAGGGTGACGCCGGCTCCCCGCGCCAGGGTCCGCAGCCGCCAGAGCCAGCGGGACTCCACCGCAGGCGAGCCCTCGCGGCGCTGACTGTGGACCAGGGTCACCTCCGGTGCGCAGGCGGCCTGGGCGAAGTCGTGGGCCGTCAGGCCTAGCCGGCGCTCGGGCGAGGGCAGGCCAAGGCGCTCGCGCATCGGCCGCGACAGGAAGGGGTCGATCGGCGCGCCGCGCGGCCAGACCCCGTCTTCCAGCCCGGCCAGCACCAGCCGGTCGGCGCGCAGCAGGCGAGCCTCCAGCGCCCCGAGGATGCGCAGGCGCGGGTGCACCCCGCCGGACCGCAGCGTCTCGCCGTCCAGCAGCATGGCCAGCAGGTCGACGAAGTTGCGCGGCGAGACCGCCGGGAGGGCGGCGCCGTCCTCGATCAGCCCGGCCAGCAGGGCGGCGGCGCACTCGCCGTCGGCGCCGGTCCAGATGCCTGGTCCGCCCAGCGCCTCCAGCGTCAGGGTCAGGCCGCGCGCCGCCTCCTCGACCCCGGCCTCGCCGTCGGCGAAAGCCAGGGCGAGGATGTCGAGCGCGCTGAGCAGGTCTTCGGCAAGGTCCACTGCCTCCGGGGCTTCGAGCCGGGCCAGAAGGCTGTCGCGGTCACCCGGCCGGGGACCGCGCAGGCCGGTCCGTTCCAGCAGGGTCGCCGCCTGGGCCAGGTCCTCCGGCATGCGATCCAGAGAGGTCAGCGGATGCTTCAGGATCGCCAGCATCAGAACCGGCGACAGGGGATCCACGGCCCAGTCGGCGACCTGACGCGCCAACACGGCGATCGGAAACCCGGCCAGCGGCGCGCCGGCCGACGAGTCGGCGATGACGCCGAACCGCGCCAGCCGGGCGCTGACCCGTCGCGCCAGGGCCAGGTCCGGGGTGACAAGGGCGCAGGTGCGGTCGGGATCCTCCAGCGTCTCGCGCAGCAGCAGGGCGCAGACGTCGGCGGCCTCTTCCTCATGGCGCGTCGCGATCACCGACAGGCCGGCGAGGCCTTTGGCGAGGGGGTCAACGCCGTCGGCGGCCCCCTCCCGGCGCAGGTCCTTGAGCACCAAGCGCCAGTCGGCGGTCGCCTCGGCCGGCCGCAGCGCCTCGTTGATCACCCGGCGACGCCAGCGCCCCCGACTGTCGACGTCGGGCAGCCAGGGGGCGACCGCGCCGCGACCGATGCCGGCGTAGACGTCCAGCAATCGCTTCATCGCGCCCTGCGGATGCTGGTCCTCGACCTTGAGCCAGGCGGCGTCGGCCAGACCCTCGTCCAGACCCGGGAGGACGACCGCCCCGCGTGGAGCGCTGGCGACGGCGACCAGTAGCCGCGCGGTGGCCGGCGCCGTGCCGGTCGAGCCGGCGGCGATCAGCGGGTGGCCAGGCGGGTGACGGATCCACTGCTCTGTGAGGGCGTCGAGCAGCCGGACCCGGCGCTCCGCGACATCGATCAGGCCGCGCTGCGCCAGCCAGGCGGGCCAGGCCTCAAGGGCGATGCGCAGGAGTTCGGTCGAACGGCGCCAGTGGGCGGCCATATCCAGCTCGACCAGGCCATCGAGCCGGTCGAGGGGGCGTTTGACCTCCTCGATCTGCAGGTCGTCGAGGAACCGGGCCAGGGCGTCGGCCATCTCCAGCGCCCCGGCGGCGTCGAGGCGTCTACCCAGACTGGCGTCGCGGGCGACCAGCCGGGCCAGCTCGAAGCGGCGGGTGCGCGGGTCGACGGCCGGCGGGATGTCCAGCGACAGGTCGCCGGGCTCGAACGGCGGCTCGCCCTCGTCCAGGTCGCCGATGGCGCGGATCTGCGGCAGCAGGGTCGCCCGGCCGCCGACCGCGCCGACGAAGGCCTCGGCCAGGACGCGGGCCCCGCGCCGGGTCGGCACGAGCACGACGGCCTCGGCCAGCGCCTCCGGGTCGGGGAGGGCGGCGACCAGTCCGGTCGCCAGATCGTCGAGAAAGGACCGGTGGGCCGGGATCGAGAACCAGCGGGGCGCCGCCTGCTCGAAGGGGCCGGTCATCCGGCGGCCAGACGGGCCTGGGCGGCGTCGCGGGCGTCGGGGTCGCCGACGTGCATCCAGAGCCCCCTGGGCGCCACGCCGTGAACCCGACCGGACTGCGTCAACCGCTTCCAGACCGGCAGCAGACCGAACGGACCCTCCGGGCCGTCCGCCACCACCGACGGCTTGCAGATATGGACCCCGACATAGACCAGCGGAGCCTGCTCGCCCTGATCCTTGAAGCGGACCGCGCCATCCCCGTCGAGGAAAAGGTCCCCGGTGGCATGGAAGCCCATAGACTCCACGGTCGAGGCGGTCAGCAGGCAGACATCCATCCGCCCGGGGTCCCAGGCGGCGGCCACGGCCTCAAGCGCCCGACCGTCGTCGTGGATCCAGACCGAGTCGATGTTGGCCACCCAGAAGGGCGCGTCCGGCAGCAGATGCAGCGCCTTCTTGATGCCGCCTCCGGTCTCCAGTGGCTCGGCCCGCTCGTCGGAGATGATGATGCGCGGCAGGACGCCGGTGGCGTCACGCGCCCGAAGGTGGGCTTCCAGCCGGTCGGCGAAGGCGTGGACATTGACCACAGCCGTCTCGACGCCGACCTGGGCCAGACGGTCGAGCATGTGGTCGATCAGCGCCCGGCCGCCGACCTCGACCAGGGCCTTGGGCCGGTCGTTGGTCAAGGGCCGCATGCGGGTGCCAAGGCCCGCGGCCAGCACCATGGCGACGGTCGGGCCGCTCACGACCGCGCCTCCGCCGGCACATGCCGGTCGAACCAGGCCTTCATGCCGGCCATGTCCGAATCGGCCAGGCAGCGGTCCAGATAGCGCCACAGACGGGGCAGGAAGGCCTCGTACCGGGGCTTGCCGTCCCGCTTCACCAGCCTGGCGAAGATGCCGATGATCCGCGCGACGTTGAGCGCGCCCAGCGCATGATAGTCGGCCAGCAGCGCCCGGCGGTCGAGCCCGGGATGGGCGGCGAAGTAGCGATCCAGCGCGGCCGCCTCCCGCTCCGGCGAAACGTCGCGGCGGGCGTCGTGCAGCAGCATGGACAGGTCCCACATCCGGTTGGCCCGCACCGCGTCCTGGAAGTCGATCAGCCCCACCCGGGCCGCGCCCTCCCGCTCCGGAAGCCAGATCAGGTTTTCGGCGTGATAGTCGCGGTGGCAGAAGACGTCGGCGCTCTGTTCGGCCCGGGCGCGGATCGGCGCCCAGAGCGCCTCCCAATCTGCGAGGGCGGCGGCGTCCGGCGCGAAGGCCGGCCTCAGCCTGGGCAGCCACTCGGTGAACAGGTCCGACGCGCTGACAAGGGCAAGGTCATCGTAGGACAGCAACGGCCAGGAGACGCCGTCGAAGGCCAGCACCTGTGGCGGCCTGGCCGCATGCAGGACGGTCAGGGCGTCGATGGCGGCGTCGTAGAGCTGCGCCTCGTCACCCCCGGCGGCGATATGTTCGGCATAGAGGTCGTCGCCGAGGTCCTCGAGAACGGCCAGGCCGTTCGCCGCGTCGAAGGCCTCGATCTCCGGCGCGGACAGGCCCAGCGACTTCAGGTAGCGGGCGCAGGCGACGAAGGCGTCGACCCGTCCGGACGCCAGGCGATAGGCGGCGTTGAAGCCCAGCGCGATGCGCTCCGCCAGCGTCGCATCCGGCGGGCAGGGCGCGGTCTCGGCCTTGGGCGGCTGGTCCATGAAGATGCGGGTCGTCCCGTCGGCCAGATGCAGCCGCTCATAGACACGGGTGGAGGCGTCGCCGCTCATCAGCGCACGACGGGCGTCGCCAAATCCGTTCGCCGCCAGGAAGTCGGCCTTCAGCGCTTCACGCTCAGAACTCAAGCTCGCGTCCTTCCCAGGCTCCGTGGGCGGTGAGGCGCGCGCGGCGCCCCTCCCCGTCGAAGACGATGTCTATATCGAGTCGGTCGCGCGGCAGTCGCCCCTCCAGCCGCTGCGGCCATTCGATCACCGCCGCGCCCTCGTCGAGGGCCTCGTCGAGACCGATCTCCCAGGCCTCGTCCGGGCTGGTCAGGCGATAGAGGTCGAAATGGGCCAGCGGAAAGGTCGCCGTCTCGTAGAACTGGACCAGGGTGAAGGTCGGGCTGGGCACGTCCTCGTCCGGCGTGGTCAGGGCCCGCACCAGCGCCCGGGCCAGGGTGGACTTGCCGGCCCCCAGCGGGCCGGTCAGGCAGACCGCTTCGCCGGTCCGCAGGGTTCGGGACACGGCCTCGCCCAGGCGCGCGGTCGCGGCGTCGTCCGCGAGATCGAGCGTGGCGGGCGGGGTCATGCGAAGGGCGTGTCGGGCGAAACAGGCAGCACCCGCTCGACATAGGCCTTCAGCGCTGCGGTGGCGACCGCCGCGTCAGGCGGCAGGCGGTCGGGCGTGACCGGCTCGCCGACGACGATCCGGAAGCGGCGGCCGGTCTTGTTGAGCAGCTCATGAAACAGGGTGACGTCGCGCAGCTCCGGCGAGAAGCGGTCGAAGAAGTGGAAGAGCGACGCCCAGGGCCCGGCGACATGCAGCGGGACGACCGGGGCCGCATAATTCATCGCCACGGACAGGGCGGTCGGCATCCATTCGGGATCGATCAGCACGCCGTCGGCCCCCCGGCGGGCCAGCCTGCCCGCGGGGAAGACCATCAGGGTCCGGTCGGCCGCCATGGCGTCCTTGGTCATGGCCAGGGTCAGGCGGGTGCGGTCCCGGCTGCGCTTGTCCGGCACCCACTCGACGGGGATCAGGGTCTCGTCGAAGCGGGGGCAGACCCTGTGGGCGTCGGAGTTGGCGTAGAAGACGATGTCGGGCCGGGCGGGTTTGAGAGCGTCATAGACGGCGAGGCCGTCAGCGATGCCGGTCGGGTGATTGGCGACCACCACGCAGCGGCCGGCGGAGGGCAGCCGCTCCAGCCCCGTCACCTCGACGTCAAGCGCCAGCAGGTCGGAGACGAAGTCCAGCGCCTCGCGACCCCCCATGACGGAGATGGCGTCGGCCATGGTCCGAGCCTTGCGGTAGTCGAGCAGGCGGTAGAGCGGCGGGCGAATCAACGGCCAGAGCGGAGAGGCCGAGAGCTTCGGAGCCCGCTCCTCGATGAGCACATCGACGATATGCGCCGCCCGCAAGGCGGCGGCGTCCGGCTTGGAGACTGTCAAGGCTTCGACCATGGAGGGAGACTAGTAGCCCCGGACGCAGACGCAAAGCAGCCTAGTCGCGCGGGGCGCAAAGGCCTAGAACGACCGGCCTCAACGTGCCTCCGGGAGATCGCCATGCGGGACATCCGCCATTTCGTGAACGGTTCGTCCTTCGAGGGCGCCTCGGGCCGCTTCGGCGATGTGTTCAATCCCAACACCGGCGAGATCCAGGCCCGGGTGCAGCTGGCCACGGCCGGCGAACTCGACCTAGCGGTCCAGGCGGCGCTGAAGGCCTTCCCGGCCTGGTCGGCGACCAATCCCCAGCGCCGGGCGCGGGTGATGTTCGAGTTCAAGCGCCTGGTCGAGGCCAACATGCAGGACCTGGCCGAGATGCTCTCGAGCGAGCACGGCAAGGTCATCGCCGACAGCAAGGGCGACATCCAGCGTGGCCTGGAGGTGATCGAGTTCGCCTGCGGCATCCCCCACGCGCTGAAGGGCGAGTACACCGAGGGCGCCGGCCCCGGCATCGACGTCTATTCCATGCGCCAGCCTCTGGGCGTGGTGGCTGGCATCACCCCGTTCAACTTCCCGGCCATGATCCCTATGTGGATGTTCGGCGTGGCCATCGCCGTGGGCAACACCTTCATCCTCAAGCCCTCGGAGAAGGACCCGACGGTCCCCGTCCGCCTGGCGGAGCTGATGATGGAGGCCGGCGCGCCGGAGGGCGTGCTGAACGTCGTGCACGGCGACAAGACCGCCGTCGACGCCATCCTGCAGCACTCGGAGATCAAGGCCGTGAGCTTCGTCGGCAGCAGCGACATCGCCCACTACGTCTATTCGCAGGGCACGCTCCACAACAAACGCGTCCAGGCCATGGGCGGGGCCAAGAACCACGGCATCGTCATGCCCGACGCCGACCTCGACCAGGTGGTCAAGGACCTGTCGGGCGCGGCCTTCGGCTCGGCCGGCGAGCGCTGCATGGCGCTGCCGGTGGTGGTGCCGGTCGGCAAGGCCGTGGCCGATGAACTGCGCGAGCGGATGGTCGCGGAGATCGGGACCCTGAAGGTCGGGGTCAGCAACGACGCCGAAGCCCAGTACGGCCCGGTCGTCTCCGCCGCCCACCGCCAGAAGATCGCCGACTATATCCAGATCGGCCAGGACGAAGGCGCCGAGCTGGTCGTCGACGGCCGGGACTTCAGGCTGCAGGGCTGCGAGAAGGGCTTCTTCATCGGCCCGAGCTTCTTCGACGGCGTGAAGCCGGGGATGAAGACCTGGCATGAGGAGATCTTCGGCCCGGTGCTGCAGATGGTCCGCGCCGACAGCTTCGAGGCGGCGATCGATCTGCCGAGCCGGCACCAGTACGGCAACGGCGTCGCCATCTTCACCCGCAGCGGCCGGGTGGCCCGCGAGTTCGCCAGCCGCGTCCAGGTCGGCATGGTCGGCATCAATGTGCCGATCCCGGTGCCGGTCGCCTACCACACCTTCGGCGGCTGGAAGCGCAGCGCCTTCGGCGACACCAACCAGCACGGCATGGAAGGCGTGAAGTTCTGGACCAAGGTGAAGACCATCACCGCCCGCTGGCCCGAGGGCGAGGTCGGCGACTCGAGCTTCGTCATCCCGACGATGAAGTAGACGTTCATGCTCTCCCCTTGGGAGAGCTGTCGCCCCGGAGGGGTGACTGAGAGGGAGGCGCTGCGGCCTGACGGTTGGCGGCGGGTCTTCCCTCTCCGACCTGGCTCCGCCAGGCCACCTCTCCCAAGAGGGAGAGGGTTGTTATCTGACGATCAGCGCCCGGGTCACCCCGTCAAGCACGAACCGCCCGGCCGGTGTGGCCCGCAGCCGTTCGGGGTCCTCGGCTAGCAGCCCCTGCCCGACCAGCTCGACCACCGCCGGATGCCCCGGCCCCAGCCCCAGCGCCGCCAGTTCAGCCCACCCCACGCCTTCGAAAGTGCGCAGGCCCATCAGGATGCGCTCCTCGGCGGCCTCGACCGGCGTGAGCGCCTCGGCCTCGAAGCCGGCGCCCGTCTCGTCCACCGACCGGATGTAGTCCGCTACGCCCGACGCCGCGGTCGTCGCCGTGCGCCGGCCGTCCAGCTTCAGCCGGCCGTGCGCGCCGGGGCCGGCGCCGACGTAGTCCTGGCCGCGCCAGTAGACGAGGTTGTGCCGCGAGCGCGCCGCCTCGCCCCGGGCGTGGTTGGAGACCTCGTAGGCCTCGAACCCGGCGTCCTCGAGCGTGGCCTGGGTCATGTCGTAGAGGGCGGCGCCCGTCTCGTCGCCCGGCGGGGTGAATGTCCCGCGCCGCACCGCGCGGTCGAAGGCCGTGCCGGCCTCGATGGTCAGCTGGTAGGGCGAGATGTGCTCGGCGCCGAGATCGATGGCCTGCCGCAGCTGGTCCCGCCATGCCGCCACCGCCTGCCCGGGCAGGGCGTAGATCATGTCCACCGACAGTCGCGGAAAGGTCTTCGCCGCCAGCTCGGCCGCCCTGCGGGCCTCGGCGGCGTCGTGGTTGCGGCCGAGGAATTTCAGCGCCGCGTCGTCGAACGACTGCAGGCCGAGCGACAGCCGGTTTACGCCCGACTGGCGAAAGGCGGCGAAACGGCCGGCCTCGGCGTCGGTAGGATTGGCTTCCAGCGACACCTCCACCTCGCCCTCCGGGGTCCAGAGCGCCTTCGCCGTCTCGATGATCCGCGCCGCCCAGTCGGCGTCCATCAGTGAGGGCGTCCCGCCGCCGAGGAAGATCGACACCAGTCGCCGGTCGCCGGTCAGCGCGCGCTGCGCCGTCAGGTCGGCGATGATGGCGTCCGCCAGCGTCGCCTGCTCGATCTGCCCCCGGTCGCGGACGACGTTGAAGTCGCAGTAGGGACAGATTCGCGCGCAGTAGGGCCAGTGGACATAGACGCCCAGCGGCGCGAGGTCGCTCAAAACAGCGCGGCCTTGAGCTTGGCGAAGGCGACAGCGCGGTGGCTGAGCGCGTCCTTCTGCGCCGGGTCCATCTCGCCGAAGGTCTGGTCGTAGCCGGCCGGCACGAAGATCGGGTCGTAGCCGAAGCCACGGGCGCCGCAGCCCGGAAAGGTCAGGTCGCCGCGTACGATCCCCTCGACCACCACCGAGGGTCCGTCGGGCCAGGCGACGGCGAGCGCGCTGGTGAACCAGGCGGAGCGGTCGTCCGAGCCGGTCTCGATCAGCCGTTCCTCAACCTTGGCCATGGCCTCGGCGAAGTCCTTTGAAGGACCCGCCCAGCGGGCGGAGAAGATGCCGGGCGCGCCGTCCAGCGCCGTCACCGACAGGCCGCTGTCGTCGGCGATCGCGATCCGGCCCGAGAGCTCGGCGGCGTGGCGGGCCTTGAGCAGCGCGTTGCCGACGAAGGTGCTCTCGGTCTCGTCGGGTTCGGGGATGTTCAGCGACCCCGCCGACAGGATCTCGAAGCGGCCGTCCAGCAGGGCGATGAGTTCCTTCGCCTTCCCCGGGTTGTGGGTGGCGGCGACCAGGGTGGTTCCGGGGGCGAGCAGCAGCGGCATTGCGGGATCCTCTCCCCGCCTTCCTCGCCCCGAACGCCGCGCCGCGCAAGGCCGCGGATTTATGCTGCACCGCATTACGCTCAAGTAATGATGTTACGCAAGTGTAATATCGATAATCGATAATTCCTTTGATTGAAGAACGATGATTCCGTACATGGATGGCGTGGACGGGCCGCAAGGAGCTGCCCACCGGGTGAGGAAAGGTCCTCATTCGCGCTGCACTGCACAATGGAGAACAACATGTCCGCGCAAAAGATGACCAACCTGGTCGACACCATCGCGATGACCCTGGTCAACGCCGCGCTTCTGGTCTCGCTGCCGATCTCGGCGGTTCTGTTCGTGACCAACTCGATCTGATCGGGCTCTCTTTCATGAGAGCCCCGGTCAGGGCATTCTCGCCGCCCGACTGAGGGCCGGCTTCTCCCGAACGACCCGACACCGGGTCCTTCCGGTGGAGCCGGCTCCCGGGGGGCGCCCGGAAATCATAGCCACGGGCGAGCGGCCAGCCGCCGCCCGTTTCTGTCGTCCGCGCCGGGTGGACGGAACGACCGGCGCGACAAGCGCCGGCCCGAGGCCTTCCCGGTCATGAAATGACCGGGCAAGAAGGCCTCGAACTTGGGGACGAGCCCGTTGATCCGGTCGCGGGGCGACCGGACGGGCTCTTGTGGGAGTTGCGCCATGCGCGCCTTGGGACCTGGCTCGGTGTCGAGCTTCCTGAAGACCGTCCTGGACGTCGTCTATTTCGCGATCATCGTTATGCTGGCCCTGTTGGCACTGGGCGTGATCGCCGGGCTGCTGGCCATCAGCTTCGTGCCGGACCTGTTCCGCGAGATCGCTGATCGCCTGAAGATCGAAGGCGATGTCACGCCAGTCAAGCTGGCGGCGCTGGGCGCCACCTTCGCCATCTACGGCATGCTCTATCTCGGCGCCCTGGGCGCCATCCTCAGTCGCCTGCGCAAGGTGTTCGCCACCCTGACGGCCGGCGATCCGTTCGAGCCGGAGAACATTCCAAGACTGCGGCTGATCGGCTTTGTGCTCGCCGGCATGGAGCTGGCCCGCTACGCCCTGAACGCCCTGCTGCTGGCCATCGCCCCGGCCCTGGGCTGGGAGATCGACGGCTTCAACATCACCGTCTGGTTCTCTGTGCTGGTCGTCTTCGTGCTGGCCGAGGTCTTCCGCGAGGGCGCCCGCCTTCGCCGGGAAGCCGAGCTCACCATCTAGCGTCCGGGAGCGTCTGCCATGGCCATCAAGGTCACCCTCGACCGGATCCTGCTGGAGCGACGCATGTCGCTGACCGAGCTGGCCGACCGCGTCGGCGTCACCATCGCCAACCTGTCGATCCTCAAGACCGGCAAGGCCCGCGCGATCCGCTTCTCGACCCTGGACGCCCTCTGCCGCGAGCTGCAGTGCCAGCCCGGCGACATTGTCGTCTTCGAGCCGGGCGGCGGCTCGGGCGTGGAAGAGGACGACGAGGACGAGGCGTACGGCGGGGCTTGATGAACCTCGCTCTCCCCTTGGGAGAGCTGTCATGGCGGAGCCATGACTGAGAGGGAGGCGCGGCGGCCAGATGTCAGGCCACGGTTCGTCCCTCTCCGACCTCGCTCCGCGAGGCCACCTCTCCCACGGGGAGAGGTTTAAGCCCCCACCGCCGCCCGCTGCAGCAGGAACAGCTCGCCGATGCCCTTTTCGGCCAGGCCGTAGAGGGCCTCGAACTCGGCGCGGGTGAAGCCGCGCTTTTCGCCGGTGGCCTGGATCTCGACGATGTCGCCCACGCCGGTCAGCACGAAGTTGGAGTCCGCTTCGGCCGAGGAGTCCTCCTCGTAGTCGAGGTCGAGGACCGGAAGGTTGTTGAACACGCCGCAGGACACCGCCGCCACCTGGTCCAGGATCGGGTCGGTCTTGATGACGCCTTCGTCGAGCAGGTACTTCGTGGCCAGCCGCAGGGCGACCCAGGCGCCGGTGATCGAGGCGGTGCGGGTGCCGCCGTCGGCCTGGACCACGTCGCAGTCGATCTGGATCTGGCGCTCGCCCAGCGCCTTCATGTCGACCACGGCGCGCAGGGAGCGGCCGATCAGACGCTGGATTTCCTGGGTGCGGCCTGACTGTTTGCCCTGGGCGGCCTCTCGCCGGCCGCGGGTGTGGGTGGCGCGGGGCAGCATGCCGTACTCGGCCGTGACCCAGCCGGCGCCCTTGCCGCGCATCCAGCCGGGGACGCCCTCGTCGACGCTGGCGGTGACCAGCACCTTGGTGTGGCCGAAGGTGACCAGGCAGGAGCCCTCGGCGTAGCGGTTGACCCCGGTTTCGAGGGTCACGACCCGCATCTGGTCGTGGGCGCGTTCTGACGGTCGCATCATCTGTCTCTTCAAAGCGTTGCGCGGCTTGCGCGCGGGCAGGGGCTGCCTATCCTATCGGAGGAAGGGTCGTCCACGACCCTTGAAGTGAACCCCATGTCCTCGATCATCACCGGCGGCCTCGCGCCGACCCCGACCCTGACCGACCTGGACGAGCGCGCGCGCGACATCTTCCGGCGCGTGGTGGAGGCCTATCTGGAGACCGGCGAGCCGATCGGCTCGCGCACCCTGTCGCGCGGCGGCATCCAGCTGTCGCCGGCCTCGATCCGCAATACCCTTCAGGATCTGGCGCAGCTGGGCCTGCTCGATTCGCCTCACAGCAGCGCCGGACGGCTGCCGACCCACGCCGGGCTGCGGCTGTTCGTCGACGGCCTGCTGGAAGTCGGCGACGTCGGCGAGGCGGAGAAGCGCGAGATCGACGCCCGCCTGTCGGTGCGCGGCCGCAGCTTCGAGGACGCTCTGAACGAGGCCAGCGGCATCCTGTCGGGCCTGGCCGGCGGGGCGGGGATCGTCGTCAGTCCGGTGCGCGAGGCCGGGGTCAAGCATGTGGAGTTCGTGGCGCTCGGCCCCGACCAGGCGCTGGCGGTCATGGTCTTCGACGACGGCCAGGTCGAGAACCGGCTTATGCGGCTGGCGCCCGGCCTGACGCCCTCGGCGCTGCTGGAGGCCTCCAGCTTCCTGGGGGCGCGGCTGAAGGGCCGGACCCTGACCGAGACCCGCAGCGAGATGCGGGCCGAGCTGGACCGCGCCCGACGCGAGCTGAACGAGACCGCCGCCCGGCTGGTCGAGGACGGCCTGGCCGCCTGGGGCGGGGGCGAGGACGCCGACCGCTCGCTGATCGTGCGCGGCCGCGCCAACCTGCTGGGCGACACGAACGCCCTGGAGGACCTGGAGAAGGTCCGCCGCCTGTTCGACGATCTGGAACAGAAGGAGCAGCTGATCGGCTTGCTCGATGACGTCCGCGACGCCCAGGGCGTACGGATCTTCATCGGCGCGGAAACGCGACTTTTCTCGCTTTCGGGTTCCGCCCTGATCGCGGCGCCCTATATGTCGGGCCGACAGAAGGTGCTGGGCGCGATCGGCGTGATCGGGCCCGCGCGTTTGAACTATGCCCGGGTCATTCCGCTGGTGGACTACACCGCGCGGGTGCTCGGCCGAATGCTGGACGGATGAAGAGATGAGTGACCAGGAGACCCCGGCCAACGGCCATGACGAGGACCTCGAGACCCTCGAGGCGGCGCTGGACGCCGACATCGAGGCGCTGAAGATCGAGAACGCCGCGCTGAAGGAGCAGGTGCTGCGCTATGCCGCCGAGGCCGACAACACCCGTCGCCGGGCCGAGCGCGAGCAGAACGACGCCCGCGCCTACGCCATCCAGAAGTTCGCCCGCGACCTGTTCGGCGTCGCCGACCACCTGACCGCCGCCACCACCCACGCGCCGCGCGACAGCGACGACCAGATCGTCAAGAACTTCGTCGTCGGCGTCGACATGACCTTCAAGGAGCTGATGAGCGCCTTCGAGCGCAACGGCCTCAAGAAGCTGGCCCCGGAAAAGGGCGGCAAGTTCGACCCCCACCAGCACCAGGCGATGATGGAACAGCCGGCCGGCGACGGCGTGCCGCCCGGCGCGGTGATCAAGACCCTGCAGGCCGGCTACGAACTGCAGGGCCGCATCGTCCGCCCGGCCATGGTCGTTGTCGCCGCCAAGGGCGGAGCCGCCCAGCCCGCCGCTGATACGCCGGCCTCCAACCCCTACGCCGCCGAGGGCGACGCGAGCGGCGCGGCAGTGGACACGAAGGCCTGATCTCCCACCTTCGTCATCCTCGCCCTCGTGGCGAGGACCCCTATGCGGTTCGCAGGTGAGCGTGTGATCACGCTCTCAAGGTGAAGCTCAACGAGGGGTCCTCGGGACAAGCCCGAGGATGACGATCGTTGTGAGCGGCCCCCCTTCCGCAAGCCGCTGATTACGCTAATGTCGCAAGTCCCCTAAATGGCGAACCGGCGGGGGCCTCGACGATTCGCCTGTCACCTTCCGGACTTCGGACGAGACATGAAGCTTACCATCGAGCGGACGGCGCTGCTGAAGGCCCTCGGGCATGTGCAGAGCGTCGTCGAGCGGCGCAACACCATCCCGATCCTCTCCAACGTCCTGCTGACGGCGGAGCGTGAGCAGGTGGGCTTCTCGGCGACCGACCTGGACATGGAGATCATCGACCAGGGCGTGGCCCGGGTCGACGTGCCCGGCCAGATCACCGCCCCGGCCCATACACTGTACGAGATCGTCCGCAAGCTGCCCGAGGGGGCGGACGTGTCGCTGTCCTTCACCGGCGACGACCCCCGGCTGCAGGTCCAGGCCGGCCGGTCGAAGTTCAACCTGCCGGTGCTGCCCGCCGGCGACTTCCCGGTGATGAGCTCCGACGGCCTGTCGGCGCGCATTCCGGTCGACGCCAATGACCTGGCCCGGCTGATCGACAAGACCCGCTTCGCCATCTCCACCGAGGAGACGCGCTACTATCTGAACGGCCTCTACGTGCACACGGTGGTCGATAACGGCGAGGCGAAGCTGCGCTGTGTGGCCACCGACGGCCACCGTCTGGCCCTGGCCGAGATGCCGGCCCCCGAGGGCGCCGCCGGCCAGCCGGGCGTGATCATCCCGCGAAAGACCATCAACGAGGTCCGCCGCCTGCTGGACGACGCCGACGAGACGGTAGACTTCCAGGTCAGCGCCCAGAAGGTCCGCTTCGAGTTCGGCCAGGCCGCCGCCCTGACCTCCAAGGTCATCGACGGATCGTTCCCGGACTACATGCGGGTCATCCCGCGCGACAACGCCAGGATCATGCTGGTCGACAACACCCTGTTCGCCCAGGCCGTCGACCGCGTCGCCACCATCTCGGCCGAGAAGAGCCGGTCGGTGAAGATGGCCGTCGAGCCTGGCCGGATGACCCTGACCGTGCGCAACATGGAAGCCGGCCAGGGCGTCGAGGAGCTGGAGATCGACTACGACGGCGAGCCCTTCGAGATCGGCTTCAACGCCCGCTACCTGCTCGACGTCACCGGCCAGATCGGCGGCGAGATCGCCGAGTTCCGGTTCGCCGATCCGGCCAGCCCGACGCTGGTGCTGGACCCGACCGACGCCGGCGTGAAGTACGTGCTGATGCCGCTGCGGGTCTGACCGCTGGCGGCGCTGCTGCACGAAATCTGGGAATCGACGGACGACGACGGCCGCTGGCTGCCCGTCTGCATGATCGCCGGTCCCGACGGCGACGACCTTCGCTCGCAACTCGACATCGACGCCCGCCTGGTGACGACGTTCGAGGCGCACTCACCCTTCGAGGCGATGACGATCTTCCATCAGCTGATGGAGCTTGGGCCCTATCGCGGCGTCAGCAACGACGAGCGCCGGGCTTACACGGAAGACGCGCTGATGCGGCAGTTTCGGCGGCGCTGAGGGGACAGATCAAGATGTCCCTTGGGACACCTTAACCTGTCCCCGGCCGCAGCCGCTTCACCAGAAGCAGGGTCGTCAGGCCGCTGTTCCATTCCTCGTCCGGATAGCGGCCCGCCTCGCGATAGCCGCGCTTCGCATAGAAGGCCTGGCTGCGGGTGTTGAAGGTGTCGGTTTCCAGCCGCGCCTGGGCATGGCCCGCCGCAGCCATCGCGGCCTCGGCGTGATCCATCAGGCGGCTCCCGACGCCGGACCGCGCGTGGCTGGCCAGCACATGCAGGGCGTTCACGAAGTCGCCGTTCCAGTCGACGAAGCCGACCACCGCGCCGCCGACCTCGGCGACCACGAACAGGGCGCCGCGTTCGCCGACATAGGCCGCCGGCCGGTCCTGGCTCCGGTAGGCCGCTGCCGCCTCGGGGGTCAGCTGGGGCAGCCAGGTGCTCTCGAAGGTGTCGCGCAGGATCACCTTGAGGGCCGCCGCGTCGTCCGGGCCGGCCTTGCGGATGACGATGTCTGACCGTGACGCCATGAGCGCAGGTTAGGGGACAGGTTAAGGTGTCCCAAGGGACATCTTGACCTGTCCCCGACCTCCGACCCTGGTCTACGATGCGGCCATGTCCCTGCGCCTGCCCCAGTCCCTGTTCTCCGCGAAGACCGACCCGTTCGACGCCGGCCTGCAGACCGAGCTGATGGCCGAACAGGCCGCCTCGCTCGGGCGGGCGGGAACGCGGGTCGAGAAGACCCTGGCGGCGTTACGCGACACCTCGGCCGAGGACCGCCCCGCCGCCCTGAAGGCCGCCGCCGATGCGGTCTGGGCCCTGTTCATCCAGCGCGAACTGATGGGCCAGCGGAACCAGAAGCCGCTGATCGAGCACTACGGGATTCCGAAGGAAGTGCTGGCGAGGCTGGGCGCGCGCTAGGGGCTTCCCCAAACCGTCATCGTCGGACCGGGTCCTTAGCCTGCCCTGGGGTTGGCCTCCGGCCGAGCCCGGGGGACCCATGAACACCGCCTGTCCCGTGCGTCCCCCCGGGACCGGCCGATGGTCGGCCCGAGGGCAGGCTCCGACACGCCGCTTCGCGGCTGCCCAGGATGACGTCGTTTGACGGCTACCCACCCACGTCATGCTGAGCAGCGCTCGACGAGCGCGTGTCGAAGCACGCAGGACGCCGGCCAAGGCGCCACGCATGGCTGGCCCGGACGCGCCGGGCCATGACGGATGAAAGGGGAGCATGGTACGGACCCCCATGCGCTCGGTGATCACCTCCCTGACCCTGACCGACTTCCGCTCCTACGAGCGGGCGGAGCTGTCGCCGGACGGGGCCAGCGTCTGTCTGTGGGGGCCGAACGGGGCGGGGAAGACCAATCTGCTGGAGGCGATCAGTCTGCTGTCGCCGGGACGCGGCCTGCGCGGGTCGGCGATCGCCGAGGTCGGGCGGCGGCTGCCGGGCGAGAAGACCGGTCGGGCCTGGGCGGTTTCGGCGCTGGTCTGGGGCGACGATGACGCGGTGCGGATCGGCACCGGGGTCGAGCAGCCGGGCGCGGCGCGGCGCATCGTGCGCATCGAGGGCGAGACCGTGCCGCCCGGACGGCTGGCCGACCATATCCGGCCGATCTGGCTGACCCCGGCCCAGGACCGGCTGTTCCTGGAGGCGGCGGGCGACCGCCGCCGCTTCTTCGACCGGCTGGTCTTCGCCGCCGAGCCAAAACACGCCGCCCACGCCGCCGCCTATGACAAGGCCATGCGCGAGCGGATGCGGCTGCTGACCGACGCCGGCGAGGGTGGGACCGAGCCCGACCCGGTCTGGCTGTCGGCGCTGGAGGCGCGGCTGGCCGAGGCCGGGGCGCTGATGGCGCAGGCCCGGGCCCGGACCCTGGCCGTGCTGCAGTCGGAGATCGACGACCGGGGCGACCGGCCCTTCCCGCAGGCGGTGCTGAGCCTCACCGGCGAGTGGGAGCAGCTGGCGGCGAGCGGCGTCGACTTCGCCGATCTCGAGGCCCGGCTGGCGTCGGCGCTGGCCGCCGCGCGTGGGCGTGACGGAGCCGCGGGACGGGCCCTGACCGGTCCGCACCGGGGCGATCTGGCCGTGGTTCACGCCGAAAAGGACCGGCCGGCGGCGGAATGTTCCACCGGCGAGCAGAAGGCCCTGATTCTGAACCTCGTCCTGGCCCAGGCGGCCAGACTTTCCCGTGTAGAATCAGCGCCAAGTCCTGTACTGTTGCTCGACGAAGTCGCCGCGCATCTGGACCCGCTCCGCCGGGCCGCGCTGGCCGACGAAATCGCGGCGCTCGACCTCCAGGCCTTCCTGACTGGAACCGACGAGTCGCTGTTCGACCCCTTCAAGGGTCGGGCCCTCGGCGTCCGTGTGGAGCCGTCCGGCCTGACCGTTCTGGACCGATAGATGACCGACGAAATCGAAGACGTTTCCGAGCCGCAGCACAACGGCGAATACGACGCCGACTCCATCAAGGTGCTCAAGGGCCTGGACGCGGTGCGCAAACGCCCCGGCATGTACATCGGCGACACCGATGACGGCAGCGGCCTGCACCACATGGTCTACGAAGTCGTCGACAACGCCATCGACGAGGCCCTGGCCGGGCACGCAACCAAGGTCGAGGTGATCCTCAACGCCGATGGCTCCTGCACCGTCACCGACGACGGCCGCGGCATCCCGGTCGACATGCACGAAGGCGAGGGCGTCAGCGCCGCCGAGGTCATCATGACCCAGCTGCACGCCGGCGGTAAGTTCGACCAGAACAGCTACAAGGTCTCCGGCGGCCTGCACGGCGTCGGCGTTTCGGTGGTCAACGCGCTCAGCGACTGGCTGGAGCTGAAGATCTTCCGCAATGGCAAGGCGCACCAGATGCGCTTCGAGCGCGGCGACGCGGTGTCGTCGCTGAAGATCACCGGCGACGCGCCGATCCGCGGCGAGGGCGACAGCCGCGAGGGCCAGCCCCTGACCGGCACCCAGGTGACGTTTTTCCCCTCGACGACCACCTTCGCCTTCATCGATTTCGACCGGAAGACGCTGGAACACCGCCTGCGCGAGCTGGCCTTCCTCAACAGCGGCGTGACCATCCATTTCCGCGACAATCGCGACGCCGAGCCCTGGGAAGAGATCCTGCACTACGAGGGCGGCATCGAGGCCTTCGTCCGCCACCTGGACAAGGCCAAGACGGCGCTGATCAAGGCGCCGATCGTCATTCGCGGCGCCCGCGAGAAGGTCGAGATCGACCTCTCGCTGGAGTGGAACGACAGCTATCACGAGCACATGCTGTGCTTCACCAACAACATCCCGCAGAAGGACGGCGGCACCCACCTGTCGGCCTTCCGCGCGGCGCTGACCCGGGTCATCACCAACTATGCCGAGACCTCCGGCATGGCCAAGAAGGAGAAGATCTCGGTCACCGGCGAGGACGCCCGCGAGGGTCTGACCTGCGTGCTGTCGGTCAAGGTGCCTGACCCCAAATTCAGCTCCCAGACCAAGGACAAGCTGGTCTCCTCGGAAGTGCGGCCGGCCGTCGAGGGTCTGGTCCAGGAAGGTCTGTCGACCTGGTTCGAGGAACATCCCGTCGAGGCCAAGGCCATCGTCAGCAAGATCGCCGAGGCCGCCTCGGCCCGGGAAGCGGCCCGCAAGGCCCGCGAGCTGACCCGCCGCAAGAGCGCCCTCGACATCACCAGCCTGCCCGGCAAGCTGGCCGACTGTTCCGAGCGTGATCCGGCCAAGTCCGAACTGTTCATCGTCGAGGGAGACTCGGCCGGCGGCTCGGCCAAACAGGCGCGCAACCGGGACAACCAGGCCATCCTGCCCCTGCGCGGCAAGATCCTGAACGTCGAGCGGGCGCGGTTCGACAAGATGCTGTCGTCCGAACAGGTCGGCACCCTGATCATGGCGCTGGGCGCCGGCATCGGGCGGGACGAGTTCAACATCGAGAAGATGCGCTACCACCGCATCGTCATCATGACCGACGCCGACGTCGACGGCGCCCACATCCGCACGCTGCTGCTGACCTTCTTCTACCGGCAGATGCCGGAGGTGATCGAGCGCGGCTACCTCTACATCGCCCAGCCGCCGCTCTACAAAGCCACCAAGGGCAAGTCCTCGCGCTACCTGAAGGACGATCCCGAGATGGAGACCTTCCTGATCGACGAGGGCGTCGAGGGAGCGGAACTCGATCTATCGACCGGCGAGCGGATGACCGGTCAGGACCTGCTGGCCCTGGTCAGCCTGGCCCGCACGGCCAAGGCCAACATCGACCGTCTGTCGGCCCGGGCGCCGGCCTTCGCCATCGAGCAGTCGGCCCTGGCCGGCCTGATGAGCGAGACCCCCGACCCCCAGGCCGCCGCCGTGCGCCTGAACCTCTACGCCGAGGAGGGCGACGGCCCCTGGTCCGGCGCCCGGGGCGAGACCGGCTTTGTGTTCAGCCGCATCAAGCGCAGCGTATCCGAGAAGATCGTACTGGAAGACGCCCTTCTGCAGGCCGCTGACGCGCGGCGCCTGTCCGAACGCGCCGCCGCCCTGGCCGAGGTCTTCGCCGGGCCGGCGGTCTATCGCCGCAAGGACAAGAGCACCACGGTGCGTGGCCCGCTCGATCTGGTCGGCGCGGTGATGGACGCCGGCCGCAAGGGCCTGTCGATCCAGCGTTACAAGGGCCTTGGCGAGATGAACCCCGAGCAGCTGTGGGAGACCACCCTGGACTCGGAAGCCCGCACCCTGCTGCAGGTCCGCGTCAACCACGCCGACGACGCCGACGACATGTTCAGCCGCCTGATGGGCGACCTGGTCGAGCCGCGCCGCGAGTTCATCCAGGAAAACGCGCTCGACGCGGCGGTGGACGTTTAGGGGAACGACGAAATCTCCCCTGAGGAGAGTTCGGATCGAATACACATTTGACGCGTTTCGCCGCGCGCGCCAATCTACCTCCGGGTCAGGGGGAGAGATTGCGTGGCGGATTTCTGGTGGGCGCCGGTCGGCGCCCTGATCATCGCCGCGGTGATGCTTGTTCTGAACGGGAACTTCGAGCGGGTTTCGTTTCTTTGGCGGTGGGCTGTTCCCGGCCGAGCGCCCGAAGTCGTTCTGGCAATCATCATCCACGAGAAGAAGGTCGTGCTCGTCCAGCGCAAGCCAAGCCCGAACGGCGTGCTCGGCTGGCAGTTTCCAGCAGGCCAACTCACCGAGAGCCACACGAATCCGGTCGAGAAGGTGAAGAGCGAAGTGCTCTCGGAGACGGGCCTCGTTGTTTCGGTCAACGGCGAGATCGGCCGCCGACAGCACAGTGCGACCCGAAAGATATGCGTCTACTACTCCTGCAGCTACGTATCCGGCGACATAAGGAACGGCGACCCGGACGAGAACATTGATGTGAGGTGGGTTGAGGCCCGCCAGGTACACGCCTACGTTGGAAAAGGCGTCTATCGGAAGGTTCTGAAGTGGCTCCAAACGCACGGCTGACGCTCAAGCCAAGTCGGAAGCGAAAGGCCCCCGTGATCGTGGTCGCCATTGTCACAAGAGGCGAACAGATACTCATGATCGAACGGCGGGACGTCCCGGGCACGCGGTCCGGATACGTCTTTCCTGGAGGGAAGGTCGAATGCGACGAGTCCCTTCAGCAAGCAGTTGTGCGCGAAGTCTGGGAAGAGACGGGAATTCACTGCCGCGCCGAACGCGAGATCGCGTCGCGTATCCACCCGACCAGCGCGGCAAGAATTCACTACTGGCTGTGTCCCTTCGTGAGCGCACAGCGGCAGCAGCCGGAGTTTCCGCTGGTCTGGGCGAAGGTTGAACACCTGGAGTCGATGGCCGGCGCGACGCTGTTTCCCTTGGTCAAACGCGAACTTGAGCGGTCGACAGGCGATCAGCTCTCCCGCACCACCTTCAACACGGCCTCGCCGTAGCGCTCCAGCTTGGAGGCGCCCACGCCGTTGGCCAGCATCAGGTCGCCGGCAGAGCGGGGGCGGAGGCGGGCGATGTCCTGCAGGGTCCGGTCGGCGAAGATGACGTAGGGCGGCACATGCTGCTCATGGGCCTCGTCGCGCCGCCAGGCGCGCAGGGCCTCGAAGAGCACCGCCGCGTCGCCCGTCAGCTCGTCGCCGGCCGTCTTGCCCCGCTTGCGGGGAGCGGCGCGGCCGATCCGGCCCGAGGCGTCGGCGCCCTCCGGCGGGGTTCGCACGGCGACCTTGCGCTCTCCCCGGTAGGTGGCCTTGACCGCGTCGGCGTCGCCCAGGCCGATCAGCGGCCGGCCGTCGTTGGGGTCCTCGCGCAGCAGGCCCTCAAACAGCAGCTGGTCGATCAGGTCGCGCCAGCCGACGGCGCTGAACTCCTTGCCGATGCCCCAGGTCGAGAGCGCGGCTTCGGACTCGGAGACGTCCTTCGTCTTGCCCAGCAGGTGGTCGATCAGCCGGCCGCGCCCGAACCGTCCACCCAGGCGATGGACGGCGGCCAGGGCCTTCTGGGCGGCGACGGTGGCGTCGATCGCGGCCGGCGGGCTGACGCAGAGGTCGCACTGGCCGCAGCGGGCGACGCCCTCCTCGCCGAAGTAGCGGCGGACGGCGGCGGCGCGGCAGGCCGTGCCGTCGAGCATGGTGTAGAGCTGGCGCACCTTGCGGTTCTGGACGGCCCGCACCTCGTCAGAGAACTCGCGTCCTTCGATCCGCCGGAAGGCCCAGGCCATGTCCGCCGAGCCGTAGAGGGTGATGCCCTCGGCGGGCTGGCCGTCGCGCCCGGCGCGGCCGATTTCCTGCCAGTAGGCCTCGATCGAGGCGGGGGGATCGGCGTGGATGACGAAGCGGACGTCGGGCTTGTCGATGCCCATCCCGAAAGCGATGGTCGCCACCATCACCGCGGCGTCGGCCTCGAGGAACTTCTCCAGCCGCTTCGACCGCACGGTCTTGTCGAGACCGGCGTGGTAGGCCAGCGCCGGCACGCCGACCTGGACCAGCCGCTCGGCCAGCTTTTCGGTGCCCTCGCGGGAGCCGGCGTAGATCACGCCCGACCGGCCGGGCCGGGCCAGGACCAGCTCCTCGACCCGGGCATGACCCTGGCCGCGTTTGCGCTCGGCCGACAGGATCAGCTCGGGACGGGCAAAGCTGTCGACGAACTCGGCGGCGTCCTCCAGCCGCAGTTCGTTGCGGATATCCTCCCGGGTCCGGGCGTCGGCTGTGGCGGTGACGGCCAGCCGGGGTACGCCCGGGAAGATGTCGGCCAGCCGTCCCAGCATCCGGTACTCGGGGCGGAAGTCATGGCCCCACTGGCTGACGCAGTGGGCCTCGTCGATGGCGATCATGGCCAGCGGGACGTTCGACAGCCGGTTGAGCGTCGCCGGCTGGGCCAGGCCCTCGGGCGAGAGGTAGAGCAGGTCCAGTTCGCCGGCGTCGATCCGCCGCCAGATGTCCTGGCGCTGGTCCATGTCGGCGCTGGAATCGAGCCGTTCGGCGGCGACGCCCGACTGCTTCATCGCCTCGACCTGATCGGCCATCAGCGCGATCAGCGGCGAGACAACCAGGCCCAGACCCGGGCGGATCAGGCTGGGGATCTGGTAGCAGAGACTCTTGCCGCCGCCGGTCGGGAGCACGGCCATGGCGCTGCGCCCGGCCAGCACCTCGGTGATGACCTGCCCCTGCATCCCGCGAAACTCGGCATGGCCGAAGACGCGGCGCAGGATCTCGCGGGCGGGCTGGAGCGAATCGGTCACAGGGCGGTTATGGCGAGCGTCGCCCGGCTTGCTAACCCCCTGATCGCGCGGCTGCACCAAACCTCCATATCCGCGGGCTTTACCGCCGCGAAAACGTCGCGTTCATATGTCGTCAATCATGATGGCGCCTGACAGGCGCGGCGCGGGAGATCCGCGTCTATCGAGATCCGGACAAGCGAAGAGACTATGGCTAATCCACAGGGCGCGCGGCGCACGCCGCTACAGGCGTTCACCTACTGGGGCGCGGTCGTCGGCGTCTGGGGCCTGATCTTCGTCGTGGCCTTCTTCGCCATGTTCGCCACCGACCTGCCGGACGTCTCGAAGCTCAATGACGTCACGCGCCAGCCGTCGATTTCATATCTCGACCGGTCCGGCGCCCTGGTCGCCGTGCGCGGAAGCCAGTACGCGCCGCCGGTCGACCTGGACAAGCTGCCTGACTATGTGCCCAAGGCCTTCATCGCCATCGAGGACCGGCGCTTCTACTACCACCCCGGCTTCGATCCGGTCGGCATCAGCCGCGCGGCGGTCAAGAACCTGTCCTGCATGTGCGTCGCGGCCGGCGGCTCGACCATCACCCAGCAGCTGGCCCGCAACCTGTTCCTGACCCTGGACCAGAACTGGCGGCGCAAGGCGCAGGAGCTGATCCTGTCGCTGTGGCTGGAGATGAAATTCTCCAAGAAGGAGATCCTGGCCCTCTATCTGAACCGTGTCTATTTCGGCGCCGGCGCCTATGGCATCGAGGCCGCCGCCCAGCGCTACTTCAACAAGCCCGCCTCCAGGCTGACCATCGGCGAGGCGGCGCTGCTGGCCGGGATGATGAAGGGTCCGTCGCGCTACAGCCCGGTGACGGCCACCGGCCGGGCCGAGCGGCGGGCCAACATCGTTCTGGACGAGATGGTTCGGACCAGGGCCATCACGTCCGAGCAGCGGGCCGAGGCGATCCGCACCCCCGTCCGGGTCTCCTCCGTGCTGGCCAACCAGCGGGCGCAATACTTCACTGACTGGGTCGACGGACAGGTCCGCGCCCTGGTCGGCGAGCCGACCGAGGACCTGATCGTCGAGACCACCCTGGACCTGCCGATCCAGGCGGCAGCGGAGGCCGCGGTTCGCACCGGCGTCAGCGGCGGCAAGGGCCAGGGCGTCGATCAGGCCGCCCTGGTGGCCATCGACGGCGAGGGCCGCGTGCGCGCCTATGTCGGCGGGGCCAACTACGGCGAGAGCCAGTTCGACCGCGCCACCACGGCCCGGCGGCAGGCCGGGTCGGCCTTCAAGCCTTTCGTCTACCTGGCCGCCATGGAGGCGGGCCGCACCCCCGCTGTCGTGGTGACCGACGAGCCGGTCCGTATCGGCAACTGGGAGCCGCGCAACTACACCGGCCGGTACCTGGGCACCATCACCCTGCAGACGGCCCTGGCCCAGTCCGTGAACACCGTCGCCGCGCGCCTGGCCAACGAGGTCGGCACCGGCAACGTCGCTTCGGTCGCCAAACGGCTGGGCATCGCCTCCAGGATCCAGCTGGACCCGTCCATGGCGCTCGGCGCTGTCGAGGTCAGTCCGCTGGAGATGGCCCAGGCCTATGCGCCGTTCGCCAACGGCGGCTTCCTGGCGCGCGGTTACGGCATCCAGCGGATCCGCACCGCCGGCGGCAAGGTGCTTTACGACCACAACCTCGAAAAGCGGGCCCGCCGCGCGGTGATCGGGACGCCGTCGCTGCAGTACATGAACCAGATGATGCGCGAGGTGGTGGTCAGCGGGACCGGCAAGCGCGCCCGGGTCGCCGGCTATGACATCGCCGGCAAGACCGGCACGACCAGCGACTACCGGGACGCCTGGTTCGTCGGCTACACCGGCGGCTTCGTGACCGCTGTCTGGACCGGAAAGGACGACAACAAGCCGATGAAGGGGGTCAGCGGCGGCGGCGCCCCGGCCGGCATCTGGCGCGGCTTCATGGCCCAGGCCCTGCCCCGGCTGCGCGCCCAGGTCATCCCGGGCGGCTATGCCACGCCGCCCGAGCAGGAGCCGGACGCCATCGGCGACCTTCTGTCCAACCTCGGCATAGGCGGCGGCGAGCCGGCGACGCCCGGGCCCGCCCCTGAACAGAAGGCCCCGCCGCCGCGCCTGCCGGAAGAAGTGCCGTACTGAGGGGCCTGTCGGCGTCACAGCGGGACTGCTTCGCGTAGCGTAGCCGTCCCTCGACAACGTCGGACGGCCTTGGGGGACAGCTACCGGCCATCGCCGGAAGCCGTCCCGGACCCCGATAGGGTGAGTGCCCGCTACCCCCGCCCGAAGGCGTGCAGGCGCGCGCCTTCGCGGCGGAGCCAGTCGCGATGCGGCGCGTGGTCACCGACCAGGCCGTGAACCAGCGCCCAGAACCGCGGGCCGTGATTGGCCTCGATCAGGTGGGCGCATTCGTGGGCGGCGACGTAGTCGGCAACCCGCGCCGGCGCCAGCGCCAGCCTCCAGCTGTAGCGGATCGAGGCCCCGGCTCGCGGACTGGCCGGGCGGCAGGAGCCCCAGCGGCCCCTGGCGTCGGTGATCGCCACCTTCGGCATCGGCCGCGCGAGCCGGCCGGCGTAGACCCCGGTCCGCTCGGTCAGCCAGCGCCTGGCCTCGACCCTGATCAGCCGCAAGACCCGGTCGCCGAAGGCGGCGTCGTCGGGGGCGGTGATCCGTGCGGGGGCCATATCCGACGGCGGCGAGTACCGCGCCCGGCCGGGGGCGGCCATCAGGTCGCATGGGGCGCCGAACAGGGTGATGGTCATGCCGGGCGCCAGCGCCTGGCCGGTCGGCAGGTCGGCAAACTGACCGGCGATCCAGTCGGCCTTCTCACGGGCGAAGGCCACAGCCTCGGGCAGGCGACGCGCCGAGGGGGCGGTGGCGACGACCTCGCGCCGGATACGGTCGATACGAAGGCTGACACGGCGGGCGCGGACGTTCACCGAGAGCCTCACGGGGAACCCGTCAGCCTCGATACGATCACCGTGGGACAGCCCCGATCCGCCGAACAGCTTCATGATCCTCCAGATAGGCCGGGCGGCGGCGGCCGGGAAGTCCCGTTTCAGAAATCGGGGTCGCAGTGGCGGATGAAGTCGGCGACCCTGGGGAAGATTTCCTCACGGAAGCGGCGGCCGTTGAACACCCCGTAGTGGCCGACGCCTTGCTGGACGTGGTCCAGCTTCATGTCGGCCGGGATGTTGGCGCAGAGCTCATGGGCGGCCTGGGTCTGGCCGATGCCCGAAATGTCGTCCAGCTCACCCTCGACCGTCATCAGGCCGATGTCGGTGATCGCCGAGGGCTTCACCAGACGGTCGCGGTGCAGCAGCTCGCCCTTCGGCAGGGCGTAGTCCTGGAACACCTTGTCGATGGTCTGGAGGTAGAACTCCTCGGTCAGGTCCATCACCGCCAGGTATTCGTCGTAGAAGGCGCGGTGCTTGTCGGCGCTGTCGCCGTCGCCCGAGACCAGATGGTCGAAGTAACGGCGGTGGGCGTCCTTGTGACGCTCCATGTTCATCGACATGAAGCTGGCCAGCTGCACGAAGCCCGGATAGACGCGCCGGCCCACGCCCGGATAGGGCGCCGGCACGGTGTAGATCATGTTCGACTCGAACCAGGTGAAGGGCCGTTCCTCGGCCAGCTTGTTGGTCACGGTCGGCGAAAGGCGCGCGTCGATCGGCGAGCCCATGAAGGTCATGGTCCGCGGCCGGCGGGGATCGTTGTCCTCGGCCATCAGCGCGGCGGCGGCGAGCACGGGAGGGCCGGGCTGGCAGACGGCGACGACGTGGGCGCGATGGCCCAGCGCCCGCAGCATCTGCTGGATATGCTCGATGTAGTCGTCGAAGTCGAAACGGCCCTCGAGCATCGGCACGTCGCGGGCGTTCTTCCAGTCGGTGATGAAGACCGCATGGTCAGGCGCGAAGGCCTCGACCGTGCCGCGCAGCAGGGTGGCGTAGTGGCCCGACATCGGGGCGACGATCAGGACGGCGGGGTCGAGCTGCAGCTTGCCGGCATGACGCATGTCGGCCATGTCGCGGTCGAACTGCACCAGACGGCACCAGGCGCTTTCCCAGACCACGGTCTGGCGCACCCGCACCGGATGGCCGTTCACCTGGATCTCGTCGATGTGCCACTCCGGCTTGCCGTAGCGACGTGTGACGTTCTCGTACAGGTCGGCGCCGGCCGAGAGGCTGCGGCTGAACGTCGAGTTGCGGGCGGGATTGAGCGGCGAGGACCACCAGTCGCGGGCCAGGCGCGCGGCGGCGCGCATCGGGGTGGCCGCGTAATAGGCCGCTTCGTGCAGGGCGTAGAGCATCGAACCTCGATCTTTGTGCAGCGCAGCATAACACGGCGCGCCTTAACGAAGTCCAGTTCGAATCGCGCCCGCGGGATCAATCGCCGCGCAGGGCCTTGCGGATCTCCTCGGCCAGCTGGTCGGGGGTCATGCCGTAAGCCAGGACCTTCCGGAACCGGCCCTTCGGATCCATCACGTACATCGCCGTGGAATGGTTGACGAGATAGTCGGGGCCTTCGCCGGCCTTCTCGTGGAACACGCGATAGGCCTTGGCCGCGGCGTTGGTCTGGTCGACCGTGCCGGTCAGACCCAGCGTACCTTCAGGCGGGCGCTGGGCGGCAAGCCAGTCCCGGATCTTGGCCGGCGTGTCGCGCTCGGGGTCCACCGAGATGAACACCAGGCGGACATCCTCGCCCTTGGCCCCCAGTTGATCATGCGCCGCGGTCAGGGCCTGCAGCGTGCCCGGGCAGACGTCCGGGCAGTAGGTGAAACCGAAGAAGACCACGCTCCATTTGCCCTTGAGCACGCTTTCGTCGACCGGCCGGCCGGTCTGGTCGACCAGTTTGAACGGTCCGCCAACTGCGCCGGCCTGGGCGTCCTGGCCGTCGAACACGCCGACCCGCCAGGCCAGGGCCCCGGCGATGAAGATGCCGGCGATGCAGGCGATGAGGAGGAAGAGGCGTTGGCGGGTCACAGGGCTCTCCGAGAGGGCTCGCCATCGGTCGCGAATTGGGGACAGAGTGGCGATATGGCGCTGACACCAGATCCGGCGACGGCCGCCGACCTGAAGCCCGGCCTCGATAGGACGGGGCGCCCCGCCGCGCAAGGGTGGGACGCGCTCTGGCCGACCGGCGTGCCGCGACGGGGCCGACTGCGCGTCCGGACCCTGACATCGCTGCGCTGGCTGGCGGTGGCGGGCCAGACGATCACCGTCCTGATCGTCGGCTTCGTGCTGGACCTGCCTGTTCCGTTCGCGGCCTGCTTCGCGCTGATCGCGTTGTCGGCCTGGCTGAACGTAGTGGTCGGGCTGGCGACCTCGGGGCAGCGGCTGGCGACCGACAACGAAGCGGCGGCCCATATCGTCTTCGACATCCTGCAGCTGTCCGGCATGCTCTACCTGACCGGAGGTATCCTCAATCCGTTCTCGCTTCTGTTGATCGGGCCGGCCGTGCTGGCCGCGGCCAGCCTGCCGGCGCGCTATGTGGTGGCGCTGTGCCTGCTCGCCATCCTCGCCTGTACGGCGCTGGCGGTCCAGGCGATGCCGCTGCCGGCGCCGCAGGCCGAGCCGTTCAATCCACCGCTGACCAACCGCATCGGCGCCGTGACCGCGCGCATCCTGGGGATCGTCTTCTGCGCCGGCTACGCCTGGCAGTCGGCGCGGGAAGCCGCCCGCATGGAGCTGGCGCTGGACACCGCCCACACGGTCCTGGCCCGTGAACAGCGGCTGTCGGCGCTGGGCGCCCTGGCGGCGGCGGCGGCGCACGAGCTGGGGACGCCGCTGGCGACCATGACCATCGTCGCCAAGGAGATGGCGCGCGAGGCTCCGCCCGGCCCGTTGCGGGAGGACGCCGAGCTGCTGATGGCCCAGGCGGCGCGGTGCCGGGACATCCTGCGCGGCCTGACCAGGACCCCGGAGGCCGGCGATTCGGTCCATGAGCGGATGAGCCTGCTGCAGATGGTGCAGGAGGCCATCGAACCCCATGCCCGGGAGCCCGACGTCCGGGTCGAGGCGGTGGTCTCCGGCCCGCCGGATGAACCGCCGCCGGACATCTGGCGGCTGCCGGAGGTGCTTCATGCCCTGACCGCCTTCGTCGAGAACGCCGTCGACTTCGCCCGGTCCGAGATCCTGGTCACCGCCCGTTTTGATGCGCGGCACATCGCCATCGAGGTGCGCGACGACGGACCGGGCTTCGCGCCGGAGGTGCTGGCCAAGCTCGGCGAGCCCTATGTCACCAGCCGTCCGGGGGCCGAGGCGATGCGCAGCGGCCATGTCGGGATGGGTCTGGGCTTCTTCATCGCCAAGACCCTTCTGGAACGAACCGGGGCCGCCGTGGATTTCCGCAACGGGCGTGGCGGCGGGGCGGTGGTCACGGCGCGGTGGGCCCGGTCGGCGATCGAGGCGCCGAATGACCCGGATACGTTCCCGGGGCTTGATGAAACCCCGGCCGCGGCAACACAATGACGCGCGCCGGATCCAACCGCGACGCGAAGTCGATCCGGAGCTGATCCATGACCGATATTGCCGATGTCGTCGCCGGGCTTGCCGACCGCAGTCTGCTGGTGCTCGACGACGACGCGGCGCTGAGAACGCGGCTCGGCCGGGCGCTGGAGCAGCGGGGCTTCGAGGTGCGCCTCGCCGGCAGCGTGTCGGAAGCGCTGGAGGCGGTCAGGGCCTCGCCGCCGGCGCACGCGGTCCTCGACATGCGGCTGGACGACGGCACCGGCCTTCGGATCGTCCAGGCCATCCGCGACGCCCGGCCGGAGGCGCGGGTGGTCATGCTGACCGGCTATGGCAACATCGCCACCGCCGTCGCCGCCGTTAAGGCCGGGGCCGTCGACTACCTGGCCAAGCCGGCCGACGCCGATGACGTGGCCCGCGCCCTGCTGGCCATCGGCGGCGGCGTGGCGGCTCCGCCCGAGAACCCGATGAGCGCCGACCGGGTGCGCTGGGAACATATCCAGCGGGTCTACGAGCTGTGCGGTCACAATGTCTCGGAAACCGCCCGCCGCCTGTCGATGCACCGCCGGACCCTGCAGCGGATCCTGGCCAAGCGCGCGCCGCGTTAGCTTGTTCTCCGTTTCCCCGGCGAAGGTCGGGGCCCATGCGGGACATGCCCTTCAGGGCGTGTCCCCATCAGCTTCGGCGTTGCACGATGGATCCCGGCCTTCGCCGGGAACACGGGTTTCTACCGCCGAAACGCCGCCAGCCTCGCAAACGCCAGGGTCAGCGCCTTGCGCCGCGCGGCGACCAGCGGCGTGAGCGGCCCGTCGCGCACCACCGCCCCGCCGAAGCCGTCGGCGACAATCAGCCCGGGTTCGACGGGGAGCAGGTCGACCGGAAAGTGCGGCGCCACCGCGAAGTAGAAGGCGTCGCAGTATGGCGCGTACTCCCCCCACTTGCGGTCGGTCAGATAGTCCTCGGCGCTGGATTTCACCTCGACGATGACGATATCGCCCTTGGGCCCCAGCGCCATCAGGTCGGCCCGCCGCCCGTTGGGCAGGCAGACCTCGGCCAGCGGCGCATAGGCCATCTCCGTCAGCAGCCGCGCCGCGCCGCGCGTGACGGCCACCGTGGTATCGGGCCGTGTGACCGTGACGATGGAGAGGGCGACGGCTTCCATGTCGCCATTTATGTTCCGGTTTCGTTCGGGGTCAAGCGACTCGGCTTTCACTGTCATCCCGGACGGCGAAGCCGATCCGAGACCCGGCCGGTATCGCGCGACGGCCCTGGGTCCCGGCGCTCCCCCCGGCCTTCGCCGGGGTGCGGCCGGGATGACACGGAGGGTGACACCCTACCCCTGAGCCGGGAACTCCAGCGTCTGGCCGTAGCCCAGCGCCCGGATCCGGCTGATCGCCGCCGCCCGGGTCGCCTCGCTCATCGCCGGCCGGCGGGACAGCAGCCAGACATAGTTGCCGCCGGGGGTGGCCATGATCGCCCAGGCGCCGTCGGGCGCGGTGTCGAGGACCCAGTATTCCTGCTTCTTGACCCCGCCGAGGAAGACCATCTCGAACCGAGCGTTGCGGCTGCCCGGCAGGACGCGACCCCTGGTCGAGAACACCTTCACCGGCCCGTTCGCGGAGCCCTGGCGGCAGACCTGGCGAACGGCGAACTCGCCGGTCGTGGAGATGAAGGCGACATCGCCCTTGCCGCCGACAGGGGTGAACTCGCTGCGCGGGGCCTGGCAGTCACGCTGGCCCAGGTTCGGCACGCGGGCGATCTCGTACCAGCGGCCGCTGTAAAAGGCGGCGGACACGGCCCCGGTCGGCTGCGGGGCCGCGGCTGAGGCCGTGGAGGCGACGGCCAGCACGGCCGCGAAGGCGATGGCGGAGATCGATCTCATGAGTCCGACCTTCTAGCGGAAGGCGGGAAAACGCGAAACGCCCCGCCGCGGTTGCGACGGGGCGTTCCGTGGATTGTGAACAGCGCGCCTTATTCGGCGGCGATGCTGACCGGCTTGTGCTCGCGATCCTTGAAGTTGATCGCCTGCAGGTAACGGATGCCGTCCTCGGCGATGTCGTCGCCGACCATCCGGTCGCCTTCCATCCTCAGCTCTTCCAGGTCGACATACATGCCGTAGAAGGCCTTGGTGCGGTCGGTGATGATACCGGCGTTGAGCAGCGTCTTGACCAGCACGCGGAAGATGTTGGTCTGCTCCTTCATGCTCTCGCGACGGATCTCGTCGGTCATGATCTGGGCGAACTCGGCGATGACCTTGTCCGGATCGAGGCCGAAGCTCTCGTACAGGTCACGCTGCTGGTTGGGGCCGACCAGGTTGAACAGCACGGCCTGGAAGCAGTGGGCCGCCCAGTCCTCGATGATCGCGTGCTCTTCCGCCGACAGCTTGGGGATGGTGCGATCGGCCCAGATCTTCCCGAACTTGTGGTGGAAGGCCTCGTCGGTCATGACCAGCTGCATCAGCTTCTTGCCGACCGGGTCGTTGAGCTTGGTGTAGAAGGTGGCGAAGGCGCCCATGGCCAGGCCCTCGACCAGCATCTGCATGCCGATGATCTTCTTGTAGACCTCCGGCGCGCCGATGATCTCGACCAGCAGGGCCTTCAGCGTCGGGCCGCATTCGACCGGCTTGCCCCAGCGCGCCTTGACGTACTTGGCGAAGGCCGTGACGTGGCGGGCTTCCTCGCGGGTCTGGTTGGCGGCGTATTCCTGCGCGCCCTGGTCCTTCAGCACGTGGCAGAGGCTGGCCGACAGGTTCAGCGCGCCCTGTTCGCCGTGCAGGATCGAGGAGAAACTGCGCAGCGTGGACTCGTTGATGAAGCGGATGCGCTCCTTGGGGTCCGACAGGTGGTTGGACACGTACTCGGTGGACAGGGCCACGACCATGTCCTCAGGCACGATGGCCTGGTTTTCCATGTCGAAGGGCTCGTCGAAGTCGATGTAGTTCTTGTCCAGTGGATCCCAGAAGTGGTCGTGGGTCGCCGAGATGATCTTGTCGAAGGCCGTCGAGCGGTTGCCGTAGCGGTCGAGTTCGAGCATCGACTCGAAATCGTCCGGCGCCACGGCGTCGTACATGGCGTCCTTGGTGATGTTCTTGTCGCTCATCGCGAACTCCTCCGGCCACATGGGAAAGCGGGGCCCGTTGGTCGAGCCTCTCGCATAATGTGAACACTGTCCACTTGGCGCGACGTTAGGTCAACCGGAAAGTGACGGGGGCGTCATCTTCTAATGACGATTTAACCTTCGGCGTCGGCCGCCCCTTCAAGGTCCCGGAGCAGCGACGGGTCCCGGCGGGCGCGCTCGACCAGGGTGTCGCAGTCGTCGCGCTCCTCCATCTCCAGCTGGTCCAGCAGCCGGGGCAGGCGCTCGGCGGCGTCCTCCAGCGTCGCGTCATCGGCGTCGAGCACCGTGCGGATGGCTGCGACCACATGCTTGCAGCGCAGGCGGTTCTCCTCGAAGTCCTTGCAGGTGCAGCGGCCGTCGGAACCGTCAGCGGCCGACACCTCGACCACATAGGCGAGGCCCTGCTCGCCCAGCACATGGGCCAGGACGCCGGCCGGACTCACGTCCACCAGGCTGGCCCAGCCCTTCTCGGCATAGTTCTCTCCGCGTTTGACCCGGGCTTCGGGCATGTCGCGGATGACAGCGTCGTAGTCGAAGGTGGGGGCGTGCATGGGCGGCTCTTCAGCGGACGGGGGCCGAGCTAGCAGATTCGTTCATGCTTTGTCTTCGATGCGGTCGATATCGTCGTCGGAAAGGCCGAAGTGGTGGCCGATCTCGTGCACCAGCACATGGGCGACCAGCTCCTCGAGCGTCACATCGCCGCGCTCGGCCCACTCATCGAGGATCGGTCGGCGGTAGAGGAAGATCATGGGCGGCGGCGTGGCCTCGAACACCGACCGCCGGGACAGGTCGACGCCCTGGTAAAGGCCGGTCAGCTCGAAGGCGTCGGCGATTTCCATCTCGGCCAGCACCGCGTCATCGGCGAAGTCATCGACGCGGATCACCGCCTCGCGCGCCAGGCCGCGAAACGGTTCGGGCAGGTCGTCGAACGCCCGCTCGGCCAGGGCTGCGAAGTCATCGAGGGAGGGCGCCGGGCCGAATGTGCGGGTCATGGCCTGAACATGGCGCCGGGCGCGGCGGTTCGCCAGTCGCCGGGGCCCGTCGCCTTGTCTATCTTGGCCCGGAGATGATTCGGGCTGGAATCCAATGACGCAGATGGACCTGATCGTCGCGGCGGCGGCCGGCGCGGTCTGTCTGGCCCTTTGCGCGGCGCTCTGGAGCCTTGCCCAGAGGCGGGCGATGGACCGCCGGCTGCGCCGGTTGCAGGACCGGCTGGAGATCGCCGAGCTCGGCGCGGAAACCGCCCAGGCCTCGGCCGAGGCCTTCGACAGCGCGCTGCTGGTGGTCGACGACGGCCGCGCCCACCTGGCCTCCGGCGACGAAAGCCTGTCCGCCTGCGTCGCCGCTCTGGGACTGGAGGCCGCGGAGCCGCAGGCTGTCGTCAACGCCCTGATGCGGGCCGATCCCGACCACGCCGCGCGCCTGCGGGCCCTGTTCGAACGCGGGGAGGCCTGCGCCTTCGAGGTGCGCGGGCCGAAGGGCGCGGTGTCGGTCGAGGGCCGGGCGGCCGGGGTGCTGGCCTGGCTGCGGCTGACCGCCTCCGCGGAAGAGGAAGCGGCGCTGCCCAGCGCCGCGCGGCTGGCCGCCTTTCTCGACTCCTCGGCCGACCCGGCCTGGATCGCCTCGGCCGATGGCGCGGTGCAATGGGCCAACCGCGCCTGGCTGGACGCCGTGGGGGCGGCAACGGCCCAGGACGCCGCCGCCCGGGGCCTGTCGCTGGACAAGGGCGCGGACATGCTGGCCGCCGAGGCCGCCAATCTGGGCGAACGCCGCGAAGCGATGCGCTGGGTGTCTCTGGGCGGCCGCCGCCGGGCGATGAAGCTGGTCGCCCAGCCGCTGGAAGGCGGCGGCGTCGGGGTGCGGACCACCGACGTCACCCAGGCCGAGGAGACGCAGGACGCGTTCAGGCGCCATGTCGAGGCTCATGACGAAACGCTGAACCATATCGCCGAGGCGGTCGCCATCTTCGGCGCCACCCGGCGGCTGGTCTTCCACAACGCGGCCTTCGCCCAGCTCTGGGGGCTGGAGCCCGCCTGGCTTTCGGAGCGGCCGACCCACGGCGAGATCCTCGACCGGCTGCGCCAGCGCCAGAAGCTGCCGGAGACCTCCGAGTATGCCAGATGGAAGGCCGCCGAGCTGGCGCGCTACGAGACCCTCGGCCGTCAGCCGGACGACCTTTGGATGCTGCCGGACGGCCGGACGCTGCGTCTGGTCCGCCAGCCCCACCCGATGGGCGGCCTGCTGCTGCTGTTCTCGGACATCACCGACGATCTCAATCTGAAGGCCCAGTACAACGCCCAGCTCAAGGTCCAGCAGGCGACGCTGGACAAACTGAACGACGCGGTTGTGGTGTTCGGCTCCGACGGCCGGCTGCGCCTGCACAACGAGGCCTTTGAACGCTTCTGGAACGTCAGCGCCGCCGAGATGGAGGCGGCCGGCGATTTCGAGCGGGTCGTCGAGATCTGCGTGCCGCGCCTGCATGACATGGCCTTCTGGCGCGACCTGAAGGGCCGCATCGCCGACCCAGATCCGGAAGCGCGGGCCCCGACCTCCGGCGAGAACCGCACCTCCGACGGCAGAATCGTTTCCTGGCAGTCGCGGCCGCTTCCAGACGGCGCGACCCTGATCGCCTTCGCCGACATCACCGACGCCCGCCGGCTGGAGGGGGCCCTGGCGGACCGTGAACAGGCGCTGGACAGCGCCGAGCGGCTGAAACGGGAGTTCGTCGGCAACGTCTCCTACGAGCTGCGCACGCCGCTGACGACGATCATCGGCTATTCCGAGCTGCTCGACCGAATGGGCGACGCCATCCCCGAGCGCGGGCGTTCCCACCTGGCCTCGGTTCGGCAGGCGGCGACCCAGCTCGGCCGCTCGATCGACGACGTGCTCGACATCGCGGCCATCGACGCCGGCGAGATGGCGCTGGAGATGGGCGATGTCCATGTCGATGTGCTGATGACCCAGACCGCCGAGCGCTGGACCCAGCCGGCCGCCGCCGGGAAGATCGAGCTGGTGCTGGAAATCGGAGAGGACATCGGCCTGATCCGCGGCGACATGCGCCGACTGACCCAGACCATTGACCATCTCGTCGAGAACGCCCTGCGTCAGACGCCGCCGGAAGGCCGGGTGACCCTGTCTGCGGTGCGGGCGGCGGGCGAGGTGCGGCTGTCGGTGACCAACACCGGTCGCGGCGTGCCCTTCCACGTCCAGGCCCACATCTTCGATCGCTTCGTCGGCCGCGAGCGCGGCGGACCGGGCCTGGGCCTGGCCCTGGTCAAGTCGCTGGTCGAGCTGCACGGCGGCTGGGTGGCGCTGGAGAGCGAACCCAACCAGGGCGCCACCTTCACCTGCCACCTGCCCGAAGCCGCCCTGGTGGTCAGCGGCCAGCGAGAACTGGGGTTCTGACACAGCCTTCCCTCCCCTTCATGGGGAGGGTGGTCCCGAAGGGACCGGGTGGGGGGGGTGAGACGCCAATCACATAGCAATGTGATTGGCCCCTCCATGCCCCACCCTGGCCGCTGTGCGGCCTGTCCCTCCCCACAAGGGGGAGGGAAGAAGATCAGTGCTGGCTTTCCGGCAGTCGGACGATCAGGCCGTCCAGTTCGTCGGTGACCTTGATCTGGCAGGACAGGCGGCTGTTCGGCTCGACGTTCTCGGCGAAGTCGAGCATCGACTCCTCCATGGCCGACTTCTCGCCGGTCTTTCCCTCGAAAGCGGCGTCGACATAGACGTGGCAGGTCGCGCAGGCGCATGCCCCGCCGCAGTCAGCGTCGATGCCCGGGACGTTGTTCTTGATCGCACCTTCCATGACGGAGAGGCCGGTCTTCACGTCGACCGTATGCTCGGCGCCGCTATGCTCGATATAGGTGATCTTGGCCATACGCTCCCTTGACGCCTCTTCTTTCCTGGTGACCGCCGTTCAGGCGGCGACCTCTTTCATGGAAACTGTCGTGTCCGCAAGCCTCTCGCGCGAGACAGGCTTGCGGTTACCGATGAGTTGTTTGCCCATCATGAACTCGGGCGGGCTGTTGACCGCCTCCACGGCCTGGATCTGATCACCCTTGAGGTGGAAGACCGCGAACTTCGCCGTGGCCGGATCGCCGCGCACCAGGATGGCGTCCGCGTCGAACGGCATGCCGGCGATCTGCAGCTTGAGATCGAACTGGTCGGACCAGAACCACGGCACCTCAGGCGTCAGCGGCGGCCTGCCGGCAATGACGCCGGCGGCGACCTTGGCCTGTTCCAGCGCATTGGGCACGCTCTCCAGACGGACCGTGCGGTCGTACAGCGGCAGCGGCCGGTGGGTGACGTCGCCGATGGCGAAAACGCTCGGGTCAGCGGTGCGGGCATTGAGGTCGACGACGATGCCGTTCACGCACGCCAGGCCGGCGTCCCGGGCCAGGTCGTCATTGGGGATGGCCCCGATGCCGACCAGGGCGGCGTCACAGTCGATGGCCCGACCATCGGCCAGCCGCACGCGGCGGATTTCGCCGTTTTCGCCCTCGAAGGCGGCGATCTCCACACCCAGCTCGAACTTGACGCCGCGCGCCTGATGGTAGGCGGTGAAGAAGTCCGACAGCTGCGGGCAGGCGACCCGCGCCAGAATGCGCTTCTCGCGCTCGAGCACCATGGCGTGGGCGCCCAGGGCCCGGGCCGAGGCGGCCGCTTCCAGCCCGACGTAGCCGCCGCCGATGATGGCCAGCCTGCGATCCGGGCCCAGCGCCGCCTTCAGCTGCTCGGCGTCGGCGGCGGTGCGCAGCTCGAGCACGCCCTTGAGGTCGGCGCCCGGGATCGCCAGCTTGCGGGCCCGCGCGCCGGTGGCAAACACCAGAACGTCGTAGGCGACCGTCTCGCCGGTCGACAGGGTCACCGCCTTTTCGCCGCGGTTCACGGCCGTGGCCGTCACGCCGAGCCGCAGGTCGCAGCCGTTGTCGGCGTACCAGGCCACGTCCTTGAGCGCGAGGCTGGCGGCGTCCGCCTCGCCCTTCAGCCAGGCCTTGCTGAGCGGCGGGCGCTGGTAAGGCGGGATCGGCTCGTCGCCGATCAGCACGATCGGGCCCTCATGGCCGGACTGGCGCAGAAACGCCGCCATCGACCCGCCGGCATGGCCGGCGCCAAGGATCACGACCTTCGCCTTGAGATCAGACACCCAGGTACTCCCAGAACTCCGCGCGGAAAATGACGGCCGCGTCACTTTTTGGCAAGCGGCGGCCTGCCTGCCGGTTCATTTTTGTCTCAACCCGGATGGCTCAGCCAGAACCAGCCATAGAACAGGACCCAGGCCAGCGTGAAGCCGGCCAGCCCGATACGGGGTGATATCCGCTCGCGGACCAGCCCGCCAATCAAGGCCATGGCGACCGCCACGAGCAGGAACCTTGGCAACCGCACCGGCCAGGCCGCGGCGATCCAGGCCGGGAGGCTGACGCCCTGCGCCGGGGCGAGCGCGGCGTAGACCTTGTAGGGCGTGCTGGTCAGCGGACCCTTCATCGCCGCGCCCAGCCAGCCTGACGCCATCTCGCGGTCGGCGCGGGCGATCATGACGTCGGAGACGGCCGGAACGGCGGCCACGGCGGCCCGGGCCTGGCCGGGCTGGCTCTGCGCCCACAGGTACATCGCCCCGCCGCCGATCGCCGCTCCGGTGGCCGCCAGCAGCGCGGCGATCACCCCGGCCCGAAGGCCCTTCCGCATCGCGATCAGGCCGATGATCACGTCGGGAACGATGAAGAACAGGAAGGCCTCTGCCGCGCCCCAGACCAGGGCGGCCAGAGCCGGGGGTCGGGACAGGATCGCCCCGTTCACCGGTCGGTCATTCGGATCAGGCGACCCGCTCCACCATCATCTTCTTGATCTCGGCGATGGCCTTGGCCGGGTTCAGCCCCTTGGGGCAGACCTGGGCGCAGTTCATGATCGTGTGGCAGCGGTAGAGCTTGAACGGATCCTCGAGCGCATCGAGGCGGTCGCCGGTCGACTCGTCGCGGCTGTCGATCAGCCAGCGGTAGGCGTGCAGCAGCGTGGCCGGACCCAGATACTTCTCGCCGTTCCACCAGTAGCTGGGGCAGGAGGTCGAGCAGCAGGCGCAGAGGATGCACTCGTAAAGGCCGTCCAGCTTGGCGCGGTCGGTCTCCGACTGCTTCCATTCGGTCTGGGGCTCGGGCGTTTCGGTATGCAGCCAGGGCTCGATCGAGGCGTACTGGGCGTAGAACAGGGTCAGGTCGGGGACCAGGTCCTTGACCACCGGCTGGCTGGGCAGCGGGGCGATCTGGATTTCCTTGCCGACGACGTCTTCCCAGCCCTGGGTGCAGGCGAGCGTATTGCGGCCGCCGATGTTCATCGCGCAGGAGCCACAGACGCCTTCGCGGCAGGACCGGCGGAAGGTCAGGGTGGGGTCGACGTCGTTCTTGATGTGGATCAGGACGTCCAGCAGCATCGGGCCGCACCGGTCGACGTCGACGTCGTAGGTGTCCCAGCGCGGGTTCTCGGTCCCCTCCGGATCATAACGGTAGATCTTGAAGGTCTTGACGCGCCTGGCGCCGGACGGGGCGGCGAAATGCCGGCCCTTGCCGATGCGGGAATTCTTGGGGAGCGCGAGTTGGACCATGACGCCGCTTCGTTCCGTAACCTTGCCTAGGTGACGATCTAGAGCGCGTAGCGGTCCCTGTCCACGTCGGACAGGGACCGTTCCGCAGCGTTACCCCGTCCAGGGTTGCGGTTGTTGCGAGTTGGTCGCGACAACCGGGCTCTTGCCGCCGTACCAGTCGATGTTCCGGGTCAGCCACATGGCCGCCGTCAGGCCGGTGAAGGCGGCGACCGAGCCGGCCAGAAGCGCGAAATCCTCCAGCCGCATCAGCAGGTAGATCAGGCCGTAGACCAGGCTGAACACGACGATCGCCTGGATCCTGTATCGCGCGGCCCGGAAGGCGGCGCCGGCGTAAAGCCCGATCAGCAGCACCGTGGCGACGGCGGCGATGGCGAAGCCGTAGTCGAAACCGACATACTCCGACAGGCTGAGCAGCAGCAGGTAGAAGACCATCTGCGCCAGGCCGATCAACACATACTGGGCCGCGTGCAGCCGGCGTCCCGACAGCGCCTCGAACACGAAGAAGGTCAGGAAGACCAGGCCGATGAACATCACCGCGTACTTCAGCGCCCGCATCACGAACTGGTAGGGGTTGTTGGCCGGCACGAAGCTGACGCCCAGGTCCTTGCGGCCCAGCTCGAGCAGCGACACCGCGTCGGACGGGCCTTCCGCCGCCAGACCCCTGGCCATGAAGGGCACGGTCCAGTCTGCCTTGAAGCCGCTGTCGCCCACCTGCCGGTTCGTCGGCGAAAAGCCGCCGTCGAAGCCGGGATCGGGCCAGTCGCCCGTGACGCTCACCCGCGTCGAGCGGGCGAAGGGCATGATCGACAGGCGCTCGGCGCCGGTGAAGACCAGCCGCGTCCGGAAGCGCCCGCCGGCCAGAAGCGACGCGGCCGGTGCGCTCATAAGGCCAAAGCCCCCGGATCCGTCGGCGACCGCCTGATCCCCGTCGGTCGCGCGCCCGGGGCGGCCAAGGCTGATGTCCGAGGCGGGCGCGAAAGCCAGCTGGGCAGGGCCGCCTGGGCCGGTCACGACGCCCGCCGGGTCCAGCTTGCCGCCGCGCAGGTCGGAGAAGCCGAGCACGACCCGCGCACGGCTCCAGTCCACCGTGGCGCCGGCCGGCAGGCCGGGCGCGGTCGGGACGGCGGGGAAGGCGGCGTCGATGTCGATGGTCGCCTCGTAGACCGGCGCCGAGAAGATGCCGCGCTTGAGCGTGCTGCTGGCCACCTTCGCCGTCGCCGAGCCGGTGTCGGGCGACAGTACGTACCAGCCATGCCGCGCCTCCTCACCCGCCCTGGCGGCCGGGACGACATAGGGCGCGACCATCAGCGGGCCGAGCACCTGCTGCGCGCCGCCCTTCATGCCGGAGACCTCGGCCACCACCTTCCCGGAGCGGTTGGCGCGGTCATGGACCAGGCCAAGCACGAACAGGCCGGGGATGGCCATCAGCAGGGCCAGCAGGCAGACGAGCAGCGCCTTGCCGCCCCATCCGGCGGATTTCGGTCTGGGCAGCCTGAGGTAGGCGCCGGCGGCTTCGGGATTGAGGTCGGACATCATGCCCCTCCGTGATGATCGAAGGCGGAGCAGACACAGTGTCCGTGCAGAGGGCATGGAGGGCGGACGCGGGCGGTGTGGAGCCCGCGTCCTGATCCGGTCTTCAAACCGAAAACGGCGCGCCGCCCGACCGGGTGACGCGCCGTCCCGAAAGCCTTGCGGCGTTGGGTTCTAGTACACCCGCGCCTTGGGCGGGATGTAGCTGATTTCGTTGGTCATCGTGTAGTTGTGGACCGGCCTATAGTCGATCTTCACCTTGCCGCTGGCGTCGTCGAACCAGGACAGGGTGTGTTTCATCCATTCGTCGTCGTTGCGGTCGGAGAAGTCCTCGCGGGCGTGGGCGCCGCGGCTCTCGGTGCGGTTCAGCGCGCTGTTCACCGTCACCGCCGCCTGGCCGACCAGGTTGTCGAACTCCAGCGTCTCCATGAGGTCGCTGTTCCAGATCAGGCCGCGATCCGTGACCTTGATGTCCTTGCGGGCGGCGACCACGGCGCCGATGCGATCAACGCCGCTCTTGAGCGACTCGCCGGTGCGGAAGACGGCGGCGTCCTCCTGCATGGCGCGCTGCATTTCCAGCCGCAGGTCGGCGGTGGTGCGCGTCCCGTCGGCGTGGCGGAAGCGGTCGAAGCGGGCCAGATGGGCGTCGGTCATGACGTCCTTCATTTCCGGCTGGACCTCGCCCGGCTTGACCATCTCGGCGCAGCGCAGGCCGACGGCGCGGCCGAACACCACCAGGTCGATCAGGCTGTTGGAGCCGAGGCGGTTGGCGCCGTGGACCGAGACGCAGGCCGCCTCGCCCACGGCCATCAGGCCGGGCACGATGGTGTCGGCGTTGTCGCCGGTCTTGGTCACGACCTCGCCGTGGTAGTTCGTCTGCAGGCCGCCCATGTTGTAGTGCACGGTCGGCAGGACGGGGATCGGGGCGCGGGTCACGTCGACGCCGGCGAAGACCTTGGCGGTCTCCGAGATGCCGGGCAGGCGCTCGTGCAGGATCTTCGGGTCGAGGTGGTCCAGGTGCAGGAAGATGTGGTCCTTACCCGGACCCACCCCACGACCTTCGCGGATCTCGATGGTCATGGCGCGGCTGACCATGTCGCGGGGCGCCAGGTCCTTCACGCTGGGGGCGTAGCGCTCCATGAAGCGCTCGCCCTCGGAGTTGGTCAGATAGCCGCCCTCGCCGCGTGCGCCCTCGGTGATCAGGCAGCCGGCCGGGAAGATGCCGGTCGGGTGGAACTGCACGAACTCCATGTCCTGGAGCGGCAGGCCGGCCCGCAGGGCCATGCCGCCGCCGTCGCCGGTGCAGGTGTGGGCGCTGGTGGCGGACAGGTAGGCGCGGCCGTAACCGCCGGTCGCCAGGATGGTCCGCTGCGCCTGGAAGCGGTGCAGGGTGCCGTCGTCCAGCTTCCAGGCCGTCACGCCGCGGCAGACGCCGTCGTCCATGATCAGGTCGAGGCCGAAGTACTCGATGAAGAACTCGACGTCCTTGCTGAGCGCCTGTCCGTACATGGTGTGCAGCATGGCGTGGCCGGTGCGGTCGGCCGCCGCGCAGGTGCGCTGGATCGGCGCCTCGCCGTAGTTGCGGGTCATGCCGCCGAAGGCGCGCTGGTAGATCTTGCCGTCCGGGGTGCGCGAGAAGGGCACGCCCCAGTGCTCGAGCTCATAGACCGCCGCCGGGGCGTTGCGGGTCAGGTACTCGATGGCGTCCTGGTCGCCCAGCCAGTCCGAGCCCTTGACGGTGTCGTACATGTGCCAGCGCCAGTCGTCCTCGCCCATGTTGCCGAGCGAGGCGGAGATGCCGCCCTGGGCGGCGACCGTATGCGACCGGGTCGGGAAGACCTTGGTGATGCAGGCGGTCTTGAGGCCGGCGGCGGCGCAGCCGAGCGCGGCGCGCAGGCCGGAGCCGCCCGCGCCCACCACCACGATGTCGAACTTGTGGTCGATGAACTTGTAGGCGGCCATCAAAGGGCTCCCGACATCAGGGCCACCTTGAGGATGGCGAACAGGCCCAGGGCGGCGCCCAGGACACAGACGAAGAGGTTGAGGAGCAGCAGGCCGGATTTGGCCACGAAGCCCTCGATATAGTCCTCGACCACCACCTGGATCTGCAGGCGCAGGTGGAAGAAGCCGACCGCGACCAGCAGGCCGGCCAGCACCGCGTTGAGCGGCTGGGCCAGCCAGGTCGAGGCCGAGGCGAAGTCGCCCTTGGCCAGAAGCGGGCCGGAGAAGGCGGCCCAGAGGACCAGCGGGATCAGGGCGATGCCGCTGACCCGTTCGGCGATGAAGTGGCCGGCGCCGTGCTTGGCGGCGCCAAGGCCCCGGGCGCGTGACAGCGGGGTGCGGAAGTTGCTGCTGGTCCCGGCCATCACAGGGCTCCCGTACTGGCGGCGATCAGCCAGACCGCGGCGGTGGCGACGCCGGCGAAGACCAGGCTGGCGATGGTCATGGTGTCGGCCAGTTTCGGCTGGAAGCCCTTGCCCACGTCCCAGATGATATGCCGCACCATGCTCGCCAGGTTGAAGAACAACGCGAAGGTCAGGCCCAGCAGCACCAGCTTGCCGAGTGGTGACCCGAGAAGCGCCATGTAGGTCGCCCAGGCGTCCGGACCAGAGGCCAGGGACAGCAGCCAGCCGACCAGGATCAGGGCGCCGACATAGAGGGCGATCAGGCTGCCGCGATGCAGGATCGAGCCCGCCATGGTGACATGCCAGCGCCAGACCTGGAGGTGGGGCGAAAGGGGCCGCTCGCGGACCCCTGGCGAAGCTTCGGTCATCTGGGACTCGTGATTGCGCGGTCTTCTGGAGAAGGCCGCTCCGGATTTAACCCCCGGGGCGCGGGTGTCAACGCGAGCCCGGCCTTTTGGGCGAACGACTTGCGCCTCCCGCAAGGGAAAGGAAAGCGATGGGAGCGGCGGCGACCGCCGCTCCCCCGGCCGCTAGAGGCGGTGCAGGCCGCAGAGCTTGTTGCCGTCCGGGTCGCGCAGGTAGGCGAGGTACATGCTGCCGGGGCCTTCGCCCCGCACGCCGGGGGGGTCCTCGCAGGTGGTCCCGCCGGCCGCGAGACCCGCCGCGTGCCAGGCGTCGGCCTGGGCGGGCGAGTCGCAGGCGAAGCCGATGGTGCCGCCGTTGGGCGCGGTGGCCGGCTCGCCATTGATCGGCAGCGACACCGAGAAGACGCCCGCGGGGGTGCGATAGAAGATCCGGTGGCGGTCGACGAAGCCGGCGGGCACGCCCAGGGCGCCGAGCAGCGCGTCATAAAAGGTCTTGGCCCGCTCGAGGTCGTTGGTCCCGATCATGATGTGCGAGAACATGGTGGTTTCCTTCCCTTGTTGTTGGTCTTGCGGTGGTTGCGCCGTGGGTTCCAGGCTCTAGCTTCGGAAGACCGTCAGCGCCAGATGCTGCAGCAGCATGATGGTCTTGGCGTCACGGATCCGGCCGTCGGCGATCATGGCCAGCGCCTCGTCGATGGTCGTCTCCAGCACCTCGATGTCCTCGCCCTCGTCAGGATGGCCGCCGCCGTCGCTGATCCTCATCCCCGCGTCATACTCGGCCACGAAGAAGTGGAGGATCTCGGTCACCGAGCCCGGGCTCATGAAGGCTTCGAAGACCTTGCTGACCGCGCCCAGTCGATAGCCGAGCTCTTCCTCGACCTCGGCGCGGATGCGCGCCTCCGGCTCGGCGTTGTCCAGCAGGCCGGCGGCCGCCTCGATCAGGAGGTCATCGTAGCCGTTGACGAAGGCGGGATAGCGGAACTGCCGCACCAGCAGCACCGTGCGGCCGGGCAGGCTGTAGGGCAGCAGCACCGCGCCGTTGCCCCGGTCGTAGTGCTCGCGGTGCTGGGTCTGCCAGGTCCCGTCGCGACGCTTCCAGTCGAAGCTGGTCGTCTTCAGAACATACCAGTTGTCCGACAGCAGCCGCGTCTCGCGGACGCGGACCCGATCCTTGACGCTCACGGCGATCTCCTCAATCCCGCACCCGCTCGAGCCAGTCGGCCGAACGCATTTCCTGCAGTCGCGACACGGTGCGCTCGAACTCGAAAGACCCGTCCCCTTCCGGGTAAAGCCGTTCGGGCTCGACCTCGGCCAGGGCGACCAGCTTGGCCTCGGCCTCATAGAGAGCGTCGATCAGGGTGTTGAACCGTTTGGCGGCGTCGCGCTTCGCCGGAACCAGCTTCGGGACGCCGTCGAGGAACACCGTGTGGAAGCGCCCGGCGACCGCCAGGTAGTCCTGCGGTCCCAGCGCGTGATCGCAGAGGCTGGAGAAGCTGGCCCGCAGGAGGCCGCCGCTGGCGCGCGGCAGGTGCAGCTTCCGGCCCAGCACCTCAAGCGTAGCACCGGTCTCGGCCGCGCCATCCAGCATGTCGGTCCAGAGCCGGTCGAAGGTCCGCTGGTTGTCGGGGTCGGCCGGAGCCAGCCAGGTGCGGGCTCCGCGCAGCCGGTCGAGCCGGAAGTCCACCGGCCCGCGCACGCTGACGATCTCCAGCTTCGCCTTGAGCATGGCGATGAAGGGCAGGAACAGCTGGCGGTTTATGCCGTCCCTGTAGAGATCGTCCGGCGGCCGGTTAGAGGTGACCACCAGGGTCACGCCCAGGGCGAACAGCTGCTCGAACAGGCGGCCCAGGATCATGGCGTCGGCGATGTCGGTGACCTGGAACTCGTCGAAACAGAGCAGCCGGGCGTTCTCGGCGATCAACTCGGCGGTCGGGGCGATCGGATCATCGCCCTTGCTCTGGCCGAAGCGCGCCTTGCGCGCCGCCGCGTCGCCCTTGCGCCAGGCGTCGATGCCGGCGTGGACCTCGGCCATGAAGACGTGGAAGTGGATCCGCCGCTTCCTGGTGATCGGCGCGGACTCGTAGAACAGGTCCATCAGCATGGACTTCCCCCGCCCGACCGGTCCCCAGAGGTAGACGCCGCGTGCACCCTTCGGCTTGCGGAAGAAGGAAAAGCCCGGTTCGGACAGCGCGTTCAGGTCGCCCTCCAGCCGTGACAGCGCGCCGAGCGCCGCCTCCTGGGCCGCGTCGGGTCGGATATCCCCTGCGGAAAGGCGCTCGCGGTAGGCGGCGCGGACGGATAAAGGCATCGCCAAACCGGTTAGCGCGCGTTGCGCCGCGCTTCAATGGATACAGACCCATGAGAACCATCATCGAGCCCTTCCGCGTCAAGGCGGTCGAGCCCATCCGCATGACCACGCGGGACGAACGCGCCCGCCTGATCGCGGCGGCGGACTACAACCTCTTCGCGCTCCATTCCGAGGACGTGCTGATCGATCTTCTGACCGACAGCGGCACCTCGGCGATGAGCGCCCGCCAGCAGGCCGCCCTGATGTCGGGCGACGAAAGCTATGCCGGCAGCCCGTCCTTCTTCCGCTTCGAGGCGGCGGTGAAGGACCTGATGCCGTTCAAGTACGTGATCCCGACCCACCAGGGCCGGGCGGCCGAGGCCATCCTGTTCTCGATCCTGGGCGGCGCCGGGAAGTTCATCCCGTCCAACACCCACTTCGACACCACCCGCGGCAACATCGAGTCGACCGGGGCCGAAGCGACCGATCTGGTTATCGCCGAGGGGCTGGACCCGACCAGCCTCCATCCCTTCAAGGGCAACATGGATCTGGCCCGCCTGGAGGCCTACCTCGCCGAACACGGCGCGGCGGTCCCCTGCGTGATGATCACCGTGACCAACAACGCCGGCGGCGGTCAGCCGGTCAGCCTGGAGAACATCCGGGCCACCGCGAAGATCGCGAAGGCCCATGGAAAGCCCTTCATCATCGACGGCTGTCGCTTCGCCGAGAACGCCTACTTCATCAAGATGCGCGAGCCCGGCCAGGAAAGCCGCTCGGTGAAGGATATCGTCCGCGACATGTTCGAGGACGCCGACGGCATGACCATGTCGGCCAAGAAGGACGCCTTCGCCAACATCGGCGGCTGGCTGGCGCTGAACGACGACGATCTGGCCCAGGCGGCCCGCAACCGGCTGATCCTGACCGAGGGCTTTCCGACCTACGGCGGGCTGGCCGGCCGCGATCTGGACGCCATCGCCCAGGGCCTGACCGAGATCATCGACGAGGACTACCTGCGCTATCGCCTGCGCAGCATGGCCTATATCGGCGAACGGCTGGAGGCGATGGGCGTGCCGATCGTGCGACCGACCGGCGGCCACGCCGTGTTCATCGACGCCCGCCGGCTGCTGCCGCGCATCCCGCCCCGGGAATACCCCGGCCAGGCCCTCGCCGTGGCGCTTTACCTCGAGGGCGGCATCCGCGCCTGCGAGATCGGCACGGTGATGTTCGGCCTCAAGCCCGACGGGACCGAGGTGGAGGTGCCGATGGACCTGGTTCGCATGGCCTTCCCGCGCCGCGTCTACACCCAGAGCCACGCCGACTACATCGTCGAGGTCTTCGAGGAGATCGTCGCCCGCAAGGACGCGCTGAAGGGCATGAAGATCACCTGGCAGCCATCGGCCATGCGCCACTTCACCGCGAAGTTCGCGCCGCTGTAGGCTTGACCTTCGCCGCCGCACGGGGCGCTCTCCGCGCTCGCATCGGAGTCCGCCTTGTCCCGCCACCCGCCACCGCCACCGCTGTCCGACGTCCCGCTGGAGCCGGGGCTGTACATCGTGGCGACGCCGATCGGGAACCTGCGCGACATCACGCTGCGGGCGCTGGACGTGCTGAGCGGCTGCGATCTGCTGCTGGCCGAGGACACCCGGGTGACCGGCAAGCTGCTGGCCGCCTACGGGCTGTCCAAGACCATGGCCCGCTATGACGAACACGCCGCCGAACGGGCGCGGCCCAGGATCATGGCGGCGCTGGAGGCCGGCCAGAGCGTGGCCCTGGTCTCCGACGCCGGCACGCCGCTGGTCTCCGATCCCGGCTACCGGCTGGTGAGGGAGGTGGTCGAGGCGGGCTTCCGCGTGTTCCCCATCCCCGGCCCCTCAGCGGCGCTGGCCGCCTTGACCCTGGCCGGCCTGCCCACCGACCACTTCCTGTTCGCCGGCTTCACCCCGCCCAAGAGCGCCGCGCGCCGCACTTTCCTGGCCGAATTCGCCCAGGCCCGGGCGACGCTGATCTTCTACGAAACCGGCCCCCGCCTGCGCGCCAGCCTGGAGGACATGCTGGCCGTGTTCGGTCCGCGTCAGGCGGCGGTGACCCGCGAACTGACCAAGCTCTACGAGACGGCGGTTCGCGGCACGCTGGACCAGCTGGCTGTCGATCCGGCGCTGGAGGAGCCGAAGGGCGAGATCGTCGTGCTGGTCGGGCCGGGCGTCGCTGAGGCAGCCAGCGCGGCGGACGCCGACCTGGCCCTGGCCGAGGCCCTGACGCGGCTGGCGCCGGGCGAGGCGGCGTCGGAGGTGGCGAAGGCGCTTGGTCTCAATCGTCGCGACCTCTATCGCCGGGCCCTGGCCCTGAAGGACGATCGATGACGGCGACCCGCAGCGCGCGCGGCCATGCGGCCCGGCGCTCGGGCCGGCGCGGCGAGGTTCTGGCCGCCCTGCTGCTGATGGCGCGGGGCTATCGCATTCTCGGCTTCAGGCTGGCCGCGCCACAGGGCGAGATCGACATCCTGGCCCTCAAGGGCGGCGTGCTGGCGGTGGTCGAGGTGAAGCGGCGCTCGACGCTGGAGACCGCGCTGGAGGCCGTGCATGCCGAACAGCGCGAACGCCTGCGCCGCTCGGCCATGGCCATCGCCGCCGGACGCCCGGCCCTGAAGGCCGCGACCATCCGACTCGACCTGGTCGCCCTCGCCCCCGGCCGCCTGCCGCGGCATATTCCCGATGCGTGGAAGGGCGCCTGAGCATGACGCGGGACGAGGCCGAGAATTTCCTGACAGAGGTCGGGACGAGACCTGACGAGGGATTTCCCCTGTTCGAGGCCGCCATCGCCTGCGCCGTGCACGACGACGACAGCCGGGACGAGGCCGGCGCGCGGACGCTGGGCGCCGAGGGCGCGGCCTTTCTGGCCAGAAGGCTGGAGACCGAGTCGCCGGAGGAGGCCATCGCCGAGTCCATGGCCGGCGACCTGCGGCTTGAGGGCGATCTGATCACCTTCGAGGACCAGGCCAACGCCGACATCATCGCCGTGGCCGAGCGGCGCAAGGGCATCCCGGTGTCGCTCGGCGTCTTCTATCTGCACGCCGCCCGCCAGACCGGGCTGGACGTGAAGGGCGTCGACTTTCCCGGCCACTTCCTGCTGCGGATCGAGACGGTCGAGGGGCCGCTGGCGCTGGATCCGTTCAGCGAGGGCCGGGTGGTGCTGCCGTCAGAGCTGTCGCGACGGGCGCTGCGCACCGGCCTGACGCCGGATGTGGCCGGGCGGCTGGACCTCCTGATGGCGCCGACCACCGACCGCCAGGTGCTGATCCGGCTGCAGAACAACATCTTCGCCCGGGCCCAGGCGGCCGGCGACTGGCCGCGCGCCGAGCGCTCGGCCCTGCGCCGCGCCCTGCTCGACCCCTCCGACCACCGGCCGTGGCTCGACGTCGCCCGGGCCCGGGAAGGCCAGGGCGCCCTGGCCGGTGCGCTGCAGGCGCTGGGCCGCGCCCAGCAGCTGGACGGCGGCGCGGCCATCGCGGCCCGGGCGGCGCGGGAACGGGTCAGGCTGCGGCTGAACTGATCCAGAGCCTCATTTCAGTTCGTCATGGCCCGACTCGGTCGGGCCACCCATGCGTGATGAGCTTCCAGAGTGGGCGAAGGTCGCGATGCAGCGGTCAATCTCCCCTGCCCGTGTTCATGGGTGGCCCGAACAAGTCGGGCCATGACGGAGGAGGGTGAGAAGCGCTGCGCCCCCACTGGCGAACCCGCCTGCGAGTGGCTAAGTCGAAGGCCGCCGGTCGTCGGCCCCAAAGGAATGCTCCCATGTCGCTGAAGGTCGCCGTGCAGATGGATCCCGTCGAAGGGATCAACATCGAGACCGACACCAGCTTCATGATGATGATGGAGGCCCAGAGCCGGGGCCACCAGCTGTGGGTCTACACGCCCGACAAGCTGTCTCTGGAGGGGGGACGGGTCACAGCCCGCGCCCGGCCGGTGACGGTGAGGGCCGTCAAGGGCGACCATGCGACGCTGGGCGAGACCCGGGTGCTGGACCTGGAGGAGGAGATCGACGTGGTGCTGATGCGCCAGGATCCGCCCTTCGACATGGCCTACATCACCGCCACCCACTTCCTGGACAAGGTCCACCCGAAGGTGCTGGTGGTGAACAACCCCACGGAAGTGCGCAACGCGCCGGAGAAGCTGTTCGTCACCGACTTCCCGGGCGTGCAGCCGCCGACCCTGATCACCAGCGACCATGAGGCCATCTACGACTTCCGCGAACGTCATGGCGACATGGTGCTCAAGCCCCTGCATGGCGGCGGCGGCTCGGGGGTGGTGCGGCTGAAGGCCGACGATCCCAACCTCGACGCCCTGCTCGAGCTGCACGCCCTGATCGGCCGCGACCAGGTCATCGCCCAGAAGTTCATTCCCGCGGTCAGCAAGGGCGACAAGCGCGTTCTGCTGGTCGACGGCGAGCCGGTCGGCGCCATCAACCGCATCCCGGCCGAGGGCCAGGTGCGCTCCAACCTCGCCCGCGGCGGCCGGGCCGCGGCGGTCGAGCTGACCGCGCGTGATCTGGAGCTGTGCGCCATCATCGGGCCCGAACTGAAGCGCCGGGGCCTGCTGTTTGTCGGCATCGATGTGATCGGCGACTATCTGACCGAGATCAACGTCACCTCGCCGACCGGGGCCCAGCAGCTGAAACGATTCAGCGGCATCGACGCCGCGGCCGTCCTGTTCGACCGGATCGAGGCGATCCGAAGCAACGGATGAATTGTGTCGACTACGTGACTGATTTATTTCATCTTCCTCGTTAGTTCACTTTTCGTTCTTGATCTTTCCTGCCCGCCATGGTTGTGTATGTGGACAAGTCACAGATCCTGTATCGGGGAGGCCGCATGGTCGCGCGCGTGGTGACGGTCGCTTTCCAGGGCGTTGAGGCCCGGCGCGTCGATGTCGAGGTCCAGCTGACCGGCGGCGAACAGGTGATGGTCGTGGTCGGCCTGGGCGACAAGGCCGTGGCGGAAAGCCGCGAGCGGGTGCGCGGCGCTTTCACCGGGCTGGGCCTGGCGATGCCGGGCAAGCGGATTGTTGTGAACCTGGCCCCCGCCGACCTGCCCAAGGAGGGCAGCCACTACGACCTGCCGATCGCCCTGGCGGTGATGGGGGCCATGGGGGTGATCCCGCCCGACGCCCTGAACGGCTGGGTGGCGGTGGGGGAGCTGTCGCTGGACGGCACCATCAGCCCGGTGGCCGGCGTGCTGCCGGCGGCCGTGGCGGCCGGGGCCATGGACCTGGGCCTGATCTGCCCCGAGCCCTGCGGCGCAGAGGCGGCCTGGGCCGGCGGCACGCGGGTGATCGCGCCGCGCTCGCTGATCGGCCTGATCAACCACTTCCGGGGAACCCAGCTGCTGTCGGAACCCAGGCCGGGGCCGATCGTCGACGGCGGGCGGGTCCCTGACCTGCGCGAGGTCAAGGGCCAGGAACAGGCCAAGCGGGCGCTGGAGATCGCCGCCGCCGGCGGCCACAACCTGCTGTTCAGCGGGCCTCCCGGGTCGGGCAAGTCGATGATGGCCCAGCGCCTGCCCGGCATCCTGCCGCCGCTGTCGCCGGCCGAGCTTCTCGAGACCTCGATGGTCCATTCGGTGGCCGGACTGATCGCGCGGGGCGAGCTGACCCGCGCCCGGCCATTCCGCGCGCCGCATCACTCCGCCAGCATGGCCGCCCTGACCGGCGGGGGGCTGAAGGCCAAGCCGGGCGAGGTGTCGCTGGCCCACAATGGCGTGCTGTTTCTGGATGAACTGCCGGAGTTCAGCGCCCAGGCCCTCGATTCCCTACGCGCGCCGCTGGAGACCGGCGAGGTGATGGTCGCCCGGGCCAACGCCCACATCCGCTATCCGGCCCGGGTGCAGCTGGTCGCCGCCCAGAACCCGTGCCGCTGCGGGCATGGCGGGCCGGGAAAGGGCTATTGCGGCAAGGCCCCGCGCTGTCAGCGCGACTATCAGGGCCGGGTGTCGGGGCCGCTGATCGACCGCATCGACCTGCAGATCGACGTGCCGCCGGTCAGCGCCGCCGACCTGGCCCTGCCGCCGCCGTCGGAGGGCTCGGCCGAGGTGGCCGCCCGGGTCGCCGCCGCCCGACAGGGGCAGGTTGACCGCGCCAACGGCTGGCCCTCCGGCGCGCCGGCGCTGAACGCCATGGCCGACGGCGACTTCCTGGAAAAGGCAGCGGGACTGGACGAGGCGGCCCGCTCTCTGATGGCCCGCGCCGCCGACGCGGGACACCTGACCGCCCGAGGCTGGACCCGCGCCCTGCGGCTGGCCCGCACCATCGCCGACCTGGAGGGCGCGACAAGCGTGAAGCGCCTGCACGTCGCCGAGGCGCTGATCTATCGCCGGGTGGGCGCCAGTCCGGCGCCGGCGGCCACCTGACCCGTTTGGCGGGCGCGCCCGTTTCGGCTAGGTCCCGCGGGACGGCCAGCGGGCCGACGGGAACGGTGAAGGATCATGGCGCCGCGACAGGCTGTCCTGGGCATGGAGAACGCCAGCTTCCACCACGGGGTGACGCCCGTGTTCGAGAACGTGTCCTTCCTGCTCGACGGCGCCCGCACCGCCCTGGTCGGCGAGAACGGGGCCGGCAAGTCGACGCTGCTGCGCTGTTTGACCGGCGAGCTGGAGCTGGACAGAGGCCAGGTGATCCGCTCGCGCAGCCTGCGCGTCGGGTCACTTCCGCAGGACACGCCCGAGGGGCTGGCCGACCTGGCGGTGCGCGAGGTGCTGCGCCGGTCTCTGGAGACCATCGGCGCCGGGGACGACGACTGGCGCATCGATGTGCTGCTGGACGAGATCGGCGTGGCGCCGGCGGTGGCCGACCAGACCTTCGGGTCGCTGTCGGGCGGCTGGCAGCGGCTGCTGCTGATCGCGGCGGCGGCGCGGCTGGAGGAGCCGGACATCCTGCTGCTGGATGAGCCGACCAACCACCTGGACCTGTCCAACATCAACACGCTCGAGCTCTGGCTGACGGCCGGGTTCGACGTGCCGATGCTGATCGTCAGCCATGACCGCGAGTTTCTGAACCGGGTCACCGACCGGACCCTGTTCCTGCGCAGCGACGGGGTGCACGCCTTCAAGACCAGGTTCTCCACGGCCCGCGAGGAACTGCTGCGCCGCGACGCGGTCGCCGCAGCCCACCGCAAGCTGGAGGAAAAGGAGGTCAAGCGGCTCGAGGCCGCGGCGGCCCGCTACAAGGTCTGGGCGGTCAAGAACCCGGAGCTGAACAAGCGCAAGGCGGCGATCGAGACCCGTATCGCCCGCATCGAGGCCGACCGCACCAGCGCCTGGGTCTCCCGCGAGCGGCGGCTGGAGCTGTCGGACGCCGAGATCGACGCCAGGGTGGCGTTGCGCGTTCAGGGCCTGACGGTGAAGACGCCCGACCAGGCCCGCACTCTATTGACGATAGACCGCCTGACCGTGGCGGCCGGCGACCGCATCGCCATCCTCGGCGTGAACGGCGCCGGCAAGTCGACCCTGCTGACCGCTCTGGCGGCGGCCTTCGACCCGGCGCGGGAGTACTACGACGGCCAGGCCGCCGTGCGCTTCAACCCCGCGACCCGGCTGGCGGTGTTCGACCAGTCGATGCGGGCCCTGCCGCTGAAGTCGACCCTGCTCGACTATGTCGCCGCCGTGCCCGACGCCACCGACCGGGACGCCACGCGCCTGCTGGCCCAGGCGGGCTTCTCCTTCATCCGGATCCAGCAGCCGATCGCCCTGCTGAGCTATGGCGAGCGCTCCCGGCTGATGTTCCTGCGCATGAAGCTGGAACGGCCCAACCTCTACCTGCTCGACGAGCCGACCAACCACCTCGACATCGAGGGCCAGGAAGCGCTGGAGGCGCAGCTGGAGGAGGGCGAGGTCTCCTGCATCTTCGTCTCCCACGACCGCTACTTCACCCGCACGGCGGCGACGCGGTTCCTGGAGATCCGCCGGGGCCGGCTGGTCGAGGTCGAGAGCGCGGACGCCTTCTTCGACGCCCAGGGATAGTCGGGAGGCTGTCAGCCCTGCTCCCGCCTGTCGGCGAGTTCAAGGCCGACAAGGTTCCCACGTCGCCAGAGGATCGTGGCGCTGTAGGTCACCGTGGCGGACTGCAGCCGCAGCGTCAGGGTCAGGCGGGTGGGGAGCAGCCCGGCGCCATCGAGCATCACCTGCGCGCCGGATGCATCGAGGTTCACAATCCGGCACGAAGTGAGACGGCCGCCCGCCCCGAGCAGCTCGCCGGGGATGTCGAACGCCTGCCGGCGACGGCGGCGGCGCTCCGGGAGCGTGGGGAGGGGTTCGATCCGGTTCACCCGGGAAAGGTAGCAGACCGACCTTGCCCAACCCTGAATCCCGGCCTGTGCCGGCCCGGGACAGCGCTTTCGCGCCGGGCTGTCGCCATGTGGGCCAGAAAGGTCGGCTGTCCCGCGGACGGCATCGTAAACGCCGGAAGCCCGATTCCCCTGAGAGGCGACCGGCCCGTCGCCGAATTCCCCCCGCCATAGCCCTCACAGCCAGAGCGTGGTTTCGTAATTCTTAATCGACGCTTTTCAGCGTTAACAGCTGATTTCCAAGATAAATCTGGCACACCGGATGCATCTCCGTTGTTGTCGAATGGTCGACACCAAGGAGAACTGAAATGAAAACCGCTTTCGCCGTCGCGTTTGCCACCGTGTTCCTCGCTGGCGCCGCTCATGCGCAGAACATGTCCACGAACCAAAGCAACTTCGCCGTCATCAAGTCGCAACTGAACTCGACGATTACTGATGTTGAGAAAGATGTTTCGCTGACGTCCGCCGCCATCGCCAACAGCCTGACCATCGAGG